>JAEEGF012209818.1_pt1 | contig 17290 bp, 15 predicted proteins | sample 9134171 | NCBI WGS metagenome assembly JAEEGF01 (sample SAMN16246542, study PRJNA631951) | gut metagenome | biome: gut microbiome; feature: rumen; material: AP-attached | host: Bos | place: Iran: Karaj | collected 2018-10 | reverse complement strand
CAAGTACTTCCTTAGGTCCTTCTGTCCAGAAATTTGCATCATCTTTTTCGTTAGTGTAACGCTCATCGAGTGTTTTGGCATCCTTTGCAGCTGCCTTCTCGTCTAAGTTTGTAGGAGCTGGCTTTCCTGCTTCTGGAATTTCTGGTTGCTCAGAAGTGGATGGCGCTGGCTCTGTTACTGGTGCAGGTTCGTCAGCGTATACAGGTACGCTTAATGTACTAGCGATTGTTACGGCTGATAAACCGACTGACATTGCTTTTAAAACGTTCTTTTTCATGCTCGTTTCCCTTTCCTAATAAAATAAAAACCCTAACAACACATATAATTGTCAACAAATGGTGTACCCCTTGTGACTATAATGTGAACTAGCTAATTCTGAATATAACACCTCAAAATGTTACATACAATAACGTGGCAAGAATGATAAAATTTTGGCAAAAAGTTATATGGTGTAATGTATTAAGAATCATTACTATTTTGTCGAAATATTCTATATATAGGTGGCTACACAAAAAAGGCATCACACTATGTTGTGGGATGCCTTTGATTTTCATTACTGATTCAATTTATCTAAGATTTTCATGGCTGCGCGGCGCTTAGCTTCTAAAACACCTACGCCTGCACCGGCTACGCTGACGCCGCCCAGTGCTACAAACCATTTGCCTCGCTCCATGATACCGGCAAGGGTAACTCCCTTAGGAGCTTCCTCATCCTGGATAGTAACAGTCTGTGGTGGCAGTTCTGGTTGTGGCTGTGGCTGAACTTCTTCTGTTACATCGCCTGAACCGCTAGTGCTGCCTGATTCAGCTGACTGGTGGGAAACTATTGGTGCCTCTTCTGGAACTTCCTCCAAAAGCTCTTCCTCAGGAATCTCTTCTGTCTCTTCTATTTCTTCTACGACTGGTGTAGCAGGTGAAGAGGTTTCCTCGCTGACGAAGTTTACAATCACCTTTTTCACGCCAGAATCCTCAATAACATCTACAACAGGGACCTCTGGTACAGGAGGTAGAACTGGCTTTAGAACACCAACGTCCATATCAAATGCTCCCTTCCTTGACAGTTCGCTGCCAAGGTCCATGATTCTGTCTAAGGCGTTTTTGTATTTACCTTTAACTGTATCGATATGAGATATCAGCCCATCCATTCCAGAAATCTGTTCTGAAATATCTACAACTGGCTCTTTTACAGGAACCGGAATCTCTTCTGGTACCTCTTCTTTAATCTCTTCTTTGACTTCTTCCTTTTCTGGTACAGGCACTGGCTGAGGAATAATCTGAATGATACCGTATCTGTAATAAGTGTCGGCATCGCTAACTACCTGGTAGCCATAATATCTATAAGCATCAACCATGTACTGGAATCTAATCAGTAAAGGGGCCACATAATAGCGAACCGATATAGGCTCCTCCACCTTTGGTTCCTCTACTGTAGGTTCTTCTATTGTAGGTTCTTCTATTGTAGGTTCTTCTATTATAGGTTCTTCAACTGGCGCAGTAAGCTTTTCTTTTTCGGTTTCGATTTCGCTGCGCATAGCATCCAGCTGATCTACGCAATTGTTAAATGCTTCGTATGCTCTATCTAAATCATCTAAAGCGTTGTATTGGTTAACTGTATATTCTCCTGCAGCTGCCCAAAGCTCTTCGCTTTCCTCATCCCCCGCTTCCAAATATGGATTGATGAGTTCCTTAGCATCAGCCATCTTTTGGATGGAATCTGCTGCAGTACCAAGAGCATCGATACCTTCTTTAGCACCTTCAAGCTCCTGACCGTTAACCTCTGTTTCAAGTTCTTCTTTGCAATCATTAGCTAAATCAGCAGCTTCATCTGCAAGTATCTGCTCCTCAGTGGCGTTGGTTGCTTTCTGGTGCTCCTCAAGTGGCTGGTCCTCAACCTTTTTCTCTTCAACAGGTGTTTCAGGCATGTCAATAGGACTGCCTACTTCTTCGGCAGCCTGAACGCGGATTGGAAATACCACGGTACTCATTAATGCAATTGTAGATAAGCCTAATGCTGCGATTCGAGCCGTACGTTTTCTCATCCTGACCTATTCACCCTTTCTAAAAATTGCAATAGCACAACTAGGATATAGATTATCAAAAAAAAAGCTAGACGCAAGAGCCTTGGCAAAATCGAAGGGATTTTGGCAAAACTGTTGTTACTAGCTAAATATTTTTACCTATTGGCAAACTGATAATCCTTTATCATCTGCGACACTTCCCCCACTCTTCTGGCCGAAATAGGGAAAATATTCTTATCATCCATGAAAATATCTCCCCCCTCGACTCTATTAATAAAGTCCATATTCACGATGATTCCTCTATTAACCATGGCGAAACGCTTGTCATTTCCTGTCATTTCTAAGAATTCACTGGATGTGAGTCTGACACGGGATGATGAGCTATCGTCCTTGTTAATCTCTAAATAGTGTCCGTCTGTTGTAACCGAAATAATATCCTTTAAATAAATCTTTTCCTCAAGTGCTCCCTGTGGAATCTTAATGAATGATTCATCCATAGGTGTGTGGGAAATGATTTCTTTTAATACCTGGTCGATGCGATCCAAGGTAAATGGCTTTGTGACGTAATCAAAGGCATGAAGGGAAAATGCGTCTGGATAATGCCCCTCTGATGCTGTCAAAAAAATCAAAAATGTACGCTCTGTACGCGCTCTAAGTATTCTGGCTGTTTCGATACCGTCCATATCTGGCATGAATATGTCCATGAATACAATGTCATAACGTCTTCTGGAAAGTGACTCTATAAAATCTGGTCCACAACTAAACTCCTCTACCTCCAATGGGAGTTCCTTGCTAGCCGCCAGTTTTTCAACCATCATTTTCAGCTGCATGCGAAAGATGTTTTCATCGTCTATTACTGCAACCCTCATACATAATCCTCTCTAAATATCTTTGTATAAAAAATAATACCACAATTTCTACAACTTGATAATGATAATCAGAAAATTATTTTATATAATGTATCTATGGACTTATTAGAAAACTATTTATTTTATATTAATATCTTTCTACTAATGTCTGGCGCAACATGTATATTTCTTGGGGGCGGCTTTTTAAGACGAGAAAAAAACACAAGGGGATTTTTCAAGTATTCTGTATTTCTATTATCACTCGGCTGCGGTCTCTGCAATATAGGTTATTGCACCATGTCACTTAGTACCGATTTACAGGCGGCCTATATCTTTAGAGTAATAGGCCTGGTCGGCATTGATTTGTATCTCATAGCCGAAATATTCATAGTCATCAGCTGTCTGAATTTCAGTGGAACGGCTCAGTACTGTATCATCTGCCTGTCATCTACGGCGGCGCTGTTTGACATCATTATCTATGGACACCCTGCAACAAATACGTTTACACGAATCGGGGCTTTCACTACCTATGTGAAAAATGACCCTTATCGCCACGTGTTCCACTATACATACTACGCAATTCTGACTGTATGCATTCTGATGATTGGAATAGTGTGGGCTATAAATGTTCAGTACAAGAGAGAGCGCCGATTGATGCGCTTGGCTTGGGTGTCAAATATCATCCTTTTGCTTTCAGCCCTGCCTGATTGCTTTGGTACAAATGCAGGCCCCAGCGCTCACCTATCCTACTGCGTTGGTGTTCTCACCGCATTTACGGTATTTTATCTGGCCTCTAACAACTACATTGCTTTCAATATTACCGTAAATACAATAAGTAAGGATATTTTTTCTACATTAGGTACTGGTCTTTTGGTATTCGATACTGATTACCATCTGAGCCTATCTAACGAATATGCAGATAATATCTTGGGCCTGGACAAAGAGCCTAACCGCATTCGACTAAAGGAAATATTCACCCTGAAAAAGGGCGAGCCAATGAAGATGTTCGTGCGAGCTGCAAAGGGTGAAACTATAGACTACCGTCTGACTTCAAAGGTCACTGGCAAAATGACACTGGTTAACTTCTCCTGCAAAATGGACAGAAACCACGAGCCAATGTGCTACATTTTAGTTGCCACTGACCTTACCGAGGAAAACCGCCTCATCGAAGAGGCTCAGGCAGCCAACAAGGCAAAGTCAGATTTCATCAGCAACATCACTCATGAGATACGTACACCTATCAACATCATCTCTGGTAACGACGAGCTGATTTTGCGCGAGTGCGAAGATCCTAACATTTTAAAATATGCCGACAATATAAACGTTGCTTCCCGCAACCTGTCATCACTGGTAAACGACGTTTTAGATTTTGCCAAGATTGAATCCGGTAAATTAGAGATCATGTTTGGGGACTACAACCTTAGCAAGGTGATTACCGATTGCTACAACATGTTTTTATCTCTGGCTACCGAAAAACGACAGAGCCTAAACGTTACCTGCGACCCTGCTATTCCTTCTATATTAGAGGGTGACGAGGTCCGCTTAAAGCAGATTATCACCAACCTGCTTTCAAACGCAGTTAAATACACACCTGATGGCGGTTCTATTTCAATAGATGTTTCTTATAAAGAAGTAAATGTAGATTCGATTATATTAGTAATCAAAATCATCGATAACGGTATCGGTATCAAGGATGATGATAAAGCTCATCTATTTGAAAACTTCCAGCGCTTTGAATTGACCAGAAACAGAACCATTCAAGGAACAGGATTGGGACTTTCCATCACTAAAAATTTGGTTATGCTGTTACACGGTACTATCAATGTGGAATCTACCTATGGTCAGGGTTCTACATTTATCGTGGAGGTGCCTCAGCGCATTATCGACCCATCACCTGTGGGAGAGATTGCTTCCGATTTTGCAAAGACAACAGCCAAATATCAATCTAGCTTTACAGCGCCAGAGGCCCGAATCCTTGCTGTTGACGATGTAAAGATGAACCTAGACGTATTTGTGGGTCTGTTAAAGAACACTAAGATGACCATTGACCTGGCCCTTAGCGGTGCCGAGGCCCTATCAATGATGGACAAGACCAAATACGACATCGTATTTTTGGATCACATGATGCCAGAAATGGATGGTATCGAAGTGCTTAATCGACTCCGGGCCAACCAAAGCAGCCCTAACTATCACACTCCAGTGATTATGCTGACTGCTAATGCAATGATGGGTGCGGACCAGAAGTACTTAGAGAGCGGTTTTGATGATTACCTTTCAAAGCCTATCCGTCCACTAACACTGGAAAACATGGTTCAAAAGCATCTGCCAGAGAACCTGATAATAAAGGATGTGGCTACCGAAGAGGCTGACGATGTTGCGGCTCAGGTGGCAGATGATGCTCCATCGCCATTCATTAAGTCTTTAGACTTTTTGGATACCACTTCAGGACTTGCCTTTGCTGCAGATGATGAAGATTTCTACAAGCAAATCATCACCACCTATGTATCAGAGGACAAGCGCCCTGGCTTAGATGAATTCCTTGCTAAAAAGGATTGGCCAAACTATCAGATACTGGCCCATTCTTTAAAGGGTACATCAAAAACCATTGGCGCCAACGAACTTTCTGAGGCCGCCAAAGGATTGGAATTTGCCGTGAAAGAAAATCGTTTGGAATATATAACTGAACACCATGCCGAAGTCATGGAAATGTATGGAGAACTTTTAGAAAAGCTAAAGTCCCATATCAACTGATTTAACGTTTTTAACAGATGCCAGAGAATTTACCACATCTAAGGTTGCGGTTGTCTCTGGCATATTTATTTCAAAGCTATAAAAGAACACATCACCCTTTTGTCTTTTAATCCCTGTATTTTCCACTTCAATGTCGTACTCTTCAAATACAGTGAGTACTCGATTTAAACATTTCTCCGTAGAATCCATGAGGATATCCACTTTATTAGGAACTTTTACGTGGAGACGTCTGGTCATTTTATCCTTTAACACAGTCTGTACTCCAAAGATATAAAATGTTGCAACTACTGCCACCACATACATACCACAGCCATAGGCAGTTCCAATGGCGGACATGGCCCAAATGCCTGCCGCCGTGGTAAGACCAGTTACCTTTTCACTTTTAAAATAGATTGCGCCAGCTCCTAGAAAAGATACGCCAGTGACTATGTTTGCAGCCACACGGGAAACGTCTACTCTGGTTCCAGGCACCAGCCAATCAGCAAATCCGTATTTTGATGCAGCTGCAAACATGCAGGCGCCTATTCCAACCAGCATATAGGTTCTGATACCAGCCGCTTTGCCATGATAGCTGCGCTCCAGACCAAGCAAAAATCCGCTAAGAAGAGCAAATATCAATCTAGCCACAATTTCCAGCTCAAAGCTGTTTTTAAAAAGCACTTCAACCATATCTGCCCTCCCTAAAATCCAATCGACTTTATTGTAGAGCTTTCTTTGATAAGTGCTAAAAGCTCGCCTGAAGAAATGCTAGGAGGCATCTTTACATCCAAGGAATAAGTCAGTGAATTATCCTTGTGACGTTTGATATGACTGCCGTATATTTCGATATTTCTATTCTTTAGCATTCTCTGCAACTCAGCAAACTCATGTGGATCGTCATTCATAGAAACCACTATTCTGCTGGTAATCATGGTGCCCATGTCTTTTACCCAGCCCTTGTGCATAAAATACTGAACCAAAAGCACCATGAGGGTGCCAATGCCACCTAAGATGTACATGCCAGCGCCCACAGAAAGTCCGATGGCTGCAGTCACCCACACGCCAGCAGCTGTGGTCAGACCTTGCACGCTGTCACCTCTTAAAAAGATGATGCCTGCCCCCAGGAAGGAAACGCCCGAAACAATGCTTGCTGCCACACGGGACACATCCACACCAGTGTTTTCTATATAGACGTAATCCGCAAATCCGTATTTAGAAATGATAACAAACAGCGCTGCACCAATGGCCACAAAAATATGGGTCTTGATACCAGCCCCTTTATTTCTGTGGGTTCGCTCTATGCCAACAAGGGCACCAAATAATGCTGCCACAAAAAGTCTAAGAGCACACTCCATATTCATATTATTAAGTAGAACAGATGGCATAAAACTCCCCCTTTATGTTTATCTCAAGCCAGCCTTAATTAATCTTTCCTTTACAATGTCAGGATTGTTACCAATTATTCCGTCTACACCGGCAGCAATCATCATATCAATGTACTGTGGCTCATTTACAGTCCAGGTGTTAATCTCCACACCGTTGGCCTTGAGTTCCTTTAAATAATCTTCATTTGCCAGCATGCAAAACAGTGGATGATAGCACTCCACTCCATTTTTCTTTACATATTCCCCTGCATTTAAAATCCAGCTTTCTGTCAGGAAGCCACATTTGATTGCTGGGTCGATGGCCTTCATTCTTTTTACCGAATGATGATTGAATGAAGAAATGATAATCTTATCTCTTAAATCATATTTCTTAATCATGTCATACACAGCCTGCTCGATTCCTGTGTACTCAAAAATACCAGTCTTTAGCTCAATATTTGTGATGATATCCTTGTCCTTTACCAGCTCACAGTACTCCTGCAAAGTAGGGATGCGCTGGAAGCCCACCTCATTTTTAAATCTATAGGAAAAGTCTGCCTGGCAAAGCTCCTGGTAGGTATAGTCCTTTACAAAGCCTTTTTTATCTGATGTACGGTCGATTGTTTCGTCGTGAACGATTACAAGCTTTCCATCCTTTGAGAAATGAACATCAAACTCCATTCCCTCGCACCCTGCTTCTATGGCCTTTTCAAAAGCCAGCATAGTGTTTTCTGGATATTTGCCGCTAAAGCCGCGGTGAGCAAAGTTTATACATTTTGACATTGTGTATGTCCCCCTTATTAATTATTCTTGCCAATCTTTTTAGTTATGTCAGAAGCCTTTTGGGTCATGGCCTGAAGTCCCTTTAGGCCGCTTTTTTTCATGTCCGAAAGTGTGATGGCACCTGTAGCTTCAAAGACTGAAAAGAGATTTTCAACGAAGTCATTAAGCTCTTCGTTTGTCATCTTAGAAATGTTTTCCTTTAATTTTTTGTCTACGAATTTTGCTGTTTTAGAAACATCTTTTACAGTAATTAGCTCCTTGCCCTCTAGGCACCAGGTAGCCACATTGTGCTGGGCCAAAGCTATAGCTGTAGACTTTACAACAATAGGTTTTCCTATAGGCTGCATCAAAAGTCCTACTATAGATTCCTCTGGGATAATGCTGATTAGCTTTGGACAAATGGCCTTCATGGCATCAGACATAGCCACGCTTTCCATAAAGCCTGGGCCATCGTTGCTGTAGACATTAATGATTCTGTTTTGAATTTCGTTTTTGCACATGGCAGTGGCATACATAGCCAAATGGCCACCCTTAGAGTGTCCACCTACACGTAGCTTTCTGTCACTAGATGCTGCGATATTATTTAAGAAGTTTACAGCCTGGCGTTCTGCCTCCACCTCTTCAAGAGCCAGCATGAAATCTTCCTTCCATCCTACGATGGAATCGTCTGTTCCACGAAAAGCCACGTAGCTGGTGCCATCAGGCAGCAAAAACTCCATAGCAGCAAACTGCAGAGTTTTATCCTGATCAATTTTACTAACGTAATTACGAATCTTTACACGCTTGAATCTGTTTGTATTTGCAACAGCCTTCAGCAACCTAGGTGCATCCTTTAAAATAGAACCTTCCTTATATTTCTTTTCATCGTGAGGCTTGGAAAAATAGATTTTGTTTACTTTAGAAATCTCTATATCATCAGCGCCATTTGTCCTAAACACATCCTCCAACGAAACATAAGACAAGCACGAAAGCACCAAATTGTCTATAGTGTTAAACCCATCCTGGCTAAAGGCCAAATCCCCTCGCCACTTTATATAATCACTTAATGTCCCCATACTAGCCTCCCCATTTGCTATAACTGATATTTATTATACATCAATTGGAGGGGAGTGAAATATGGTAAATAGGGAATTAGCCTTTAAACCCCACATATATTTATCAATACGCCAATAGCAATACCTATGACAGTATCTAGGAATCTATTACATGCGAATAAGTATGGATTCGAATCTCCGATATGATTTACTACTATGCTTAAGAAGACTACGCAAGAAAAATACGAAGCCTGTTTTTTCTTTATTACTACAGATGTATATATGACAAGCACTATCATCCCCGATATTAATAGGGAACCTACATAATCATAGCTTTCTGCCTTGGGCAAAAATAACTGCTTTAAAACAATAAACAAGAATCCGTAAGCAGTGCCTATAAAGGTGCCTATCATTCTCTGCTTAGCATTTTTGAATGTACTTTCTCTGGTTGCTTGCATACACCATAGAGCAGAAAGTTGTGAGTAAAATACAATTCCTGCTCCATTTCTAAAATAATCCACGACAAAACAAAGAAAGACTGCAATCGCGGACTTTATTATTCTCATTCCAATTCTAGGTATTTCTACATTCACCATTTACGCCTTACCAAGACCTGAGATTTCCTTCATCCAAAGGCTTACCGCTGCATCACTAGGCATTCTAAAATCTCCTCTAGGGGATAAAGTGACAGTGCCAACTTTAGGTCCATCAGGCATGCAGCTTCGTTTAAACTGCTGGGAAAAGAATCTCTGGTAAAACTTACTTAGCCATTTCAATATTTCCCCTTCCGTGTAATCATCTTTAAAAGATTCTTTTGCAAGTCTGAATATTTTTGAAGGCGAAAAACCATATCGTAACATGTAGTACAAAAAATAATCATGAAGCTCATATGGGCCCACCAGATCCTCAGTTTTCTGGGAAATCTCTCCCTTTTCATCAGGAGGAATAAGCTCGGGACTAACTGGTGTATCAAAAATATCCTTCAAGGTATCGCTTAATATGCCCTCTGTTTTATTTGCCTCATACTCCACCAGCCACCTTACAAGTGTCTTTGGAATAGATGAATTCACACTGTACATGGACATGTGATCACCATTGTATGTAGCCCAGCCTAAAGCAAGCTCTGACAAATCTCCTGTTCCAATTACGATGCCTCCCAACATGTTTGCTTTGTCCATAAGAACCTTAGTGCGTTCTCTGGCCTGACTATTTTCATAAGTCACATCATGATTACTACTATCTTGTCCTATATCTGCAAAATGCTGATTAACACTTGCGCTAATATTTATTTCTTCAAGTGTTGCGCCATATGCCTCTGCCAATCTACAGGCGTTTGAATATGTTCTCTTAGTTGTGCCAAAACAAGGCATTGTAATACAGTGGATTCCCTTCCTGGCTAATCCTAATTTGTCATAAGCATGAACTGCCACAATAAGTGCAAGAGTCGAATCAAGGCCTCCAGACAATCCAATAACTATATTTTGACAGCCTATATGTCTGATTCTTGTCATGAGCCCTACAGCCTGCATGGTGAGTATTTCCTCACAGCGTTTATTCAAATCATTTTTTACAACTGGTACAAAGGGTGTCTTTGAGGGCACCTTAGAAAGGCTAGTTTCATTTATCGCCAATGTAAAAAATGTTTCTTTACCTGGGTGGTTCGCATTTGCGATAAATGTGTTCATGCGTCTGCGTTCGTGAGCCAGCTTGTCCACATCTACATCAGCTATGATCATCTCGTTTTCAAACATTCTGGATTGAGTAATAATTGTTCCATTTTCAGCGATGATATTGTGACCTGCAAAAACCATATCTTGAGTAGATTCACCAATTCCTGCGTCCGCATATGCGTATGCGCATGTAAGGCTTCCCGATTTTGCCTTAATTATATTTCTTCTGTAATCAGCCTTTCCTATCACCTCATCACTGGCAGAAAGATTGAAAACAATCGTAGCTCCACTTTTCACCATATTTACTGATGGGGTTTGGGCTACCCATAAATCCTCGCAAATCTCCACTCCAAATTTTAGGTTGCTAATGCTGCTGCAGGAAAAAATATGATTATCGCAAAGCACCGCACTACCAGCTTTGCCAAAATCAATTTCCTCCATCATATTGCACTCTGCTGGAGTAAAATGCCTTAGTTCATAGAACTCACTATAATTGGGAATATTTCTTTTTGCTGTGGCACCAATGACGCTTCCAGAATTTATCACTGCTGCAATGTTATATAGCTTGTTCTTTACCACATAAGGCAGACCAACAATAGAAACTATGTCTAAGGTCGCTGTAGCACTGGCAATTTCTTCCACTGCCTTCACTGCGCCCTTCAGCAAAATATCCTGCAAAAACAGATCACCACATGTATATCCCGTAATGCACAATTCTGGAAAACAGATTATTTTTACACCCTTAGCAGCAGCTTCTTTTATCAGCCGCACTGTTTCATCGGCATTATGTTTTGTGTCTGCCACCTTTATATCCGGCGTTGCGCATGCTATTTTTACAAATCCATCTCTCACTTTAGTTTTCCTTCTAACAACAAAAAAGGCGCCTGCAATCATGCAGACGCCTTTGTCTTTTCTGAGATTTTAAACTTTTTTTACTTATTTGGCAATAGTTGATTTTTATTACATTACTTTCCATAAGCAATCTTAATAATATCATCTATGCCGGCTTCTTCGATGGAAACGTCCTTAATGGATTTCTCCTTTGATAAGTCGGCAATGATTTCTGCGGCTGTGGTATCATGCTTCATAAATTTATATTTGGCGATGTTACCACTATGCTCTATCAGCTGGCAGCGATTGTGAGCAGGTGCTTTATCATCATAGTATTCCACCACCAATGTTTTGTATGGAGCGATTCTATCAACTATTTGAGACAGATTACCATCCTCCATCATGACACCGTGATTGATGATGATTAGACGCTCGCACAGCTCCTGGATATCGCCCAGATCGTGGGTAGTGAGGATGACTGTGGTTTTCTTAATCTTATTAATCTCTTTGATAAAGGTGCGCAGTGCAAACTTTGATGACACATCAAGTCCAATAGTAGGCTCGTCTAGGAATAAAACCTTTGGTGAATGCAGCATGGATGCCACTAAATCACCTTTTACTCTCTGTCCTAAGGACATCTGACGCACTGGCTTATCCAACAGCTCTTTTATTCCAAGAATGTCATCCATTACATCTATCGTATTCACGAAGTCAGACTGCTCAATCTGATAGATATGTTTTAAAAGCTCAAAGCTTTCTCCCAATCGTAAATCCCAGTTCAGCTGAGACCTTTGTCCAAAAACTACACCAATATTTCTGACCACATCTTTTCTGTGTTTCGTAATATCTTCCCTACCAATATATACACTTCCGCTGGTAGGTGTCAGGATTCCCGACATCATTTTTATAGTGGTACTTTTACCTGCGCCGTTTGGGCCTATGAAGCCTACTATTTCTCCCTCATCAATATGAAAGGTCAGATTATCCACGGCGTGAATCACTTCGTAATTTGTTTTCAACAAACCTTTTAGGGCACCTGAAAGTCCAGGTGCTTTTTTCTTTAACAAATAATCTTTACTCAAATTATTAACGTCAATCATCATTAATTACCTGCACTTTCGTATTTTTTCAGTCCTGCTGTAAAATATGCTGCTGCAATGCACATGACTATTATGCCAACTAGTAATGTGATAAGTGGGACAATGGTACCGCTTGCGATAGTGTTTTCCACTCCTAACAATGAAGAAACTGGGTAAAATGAAACCCATCCCACTGGAATCAAATAGGTCAGTATAAACTGTAGACTCTCTGGGTACATAGATATTGGGTACATGGTGGTTTTGTCCATGATTTCCTGAGTGTACTGGCCAAAATCCACAGCGCTTCTGGTGTGGAAAGATGTGCTGCCTAGGAATATATATATTCCGCCTCTAATTAGTGTAGCACCGATTAGCATGATGACTACCTGTAGGATGAATAGGGGTGTTGCATTTATCTGGCATTTGCTGCAGCCGTAGATAAATACGATGATTCCAGGGATTAGGTCTGTGATTCCAAATATGTTTATATTAGTAAAAAAGAACTGATACATCACCCCGAGTGGGCGGGTCAGGTATCTATCAAAATCCCCCTCTATTACGAAGTAGCCCATGAACCAGCCTTGCACGAAAAATATCATTGATAAGGCATGGCTTATGACAGAGATGCCATATAAAAATGCCAGCTGACCATAGGTCCAGCCGTTGATTTCACCGAAGGACTCTACTACAAATTTTATAATGGCAAATCCCATGATAAACTGCAGGGGATTCGATATAAGCCAGCCTGCGATATTTGATGGATATTCAATTATGGTCATAAATGCCATCTTAATATTTTGGCCTGTTACATCCATGTAATGGCACAGCTCTTTAAAAAATCTTTTCATGATTAACCTCCTTGTACCATCACTTTCTTTGTAACTTTTCGCTGGGCAATGACAAATACCAGGCTAAGGATTATTAACCACAAAAACTGGATCTGCATCCCTGCAATTTGTTCCGCCCTGTCTCCCTTTCCGATGTAAATGCTAAGTGGCAGCTGATAGATGTATACAAATGGAAGTGCATTAAGCACCTTTGCCACGCTTGCTGGGAAGAACCAGATAGGGATTATGCTTCCTGAAAGCAGTCTAAGCAGGTGCTTCTTCACCTGAATCAACGCATCAATATTTACCGCTGTAAACGCTATCATTCCAAACAGGGCTGCAATGAGCCAGTTAATCAAAAATGATTCTACTACGGCCAGTGCAAATAGTGGCAGGTCTCTAATATCTGCCATGGTTGGAACCTTTATGAACAAGCATCCTATGATAAAGATTGGAAGCATGTTTTGGAAAATCAGCGCAGCGATACTTCCAATATCTTCTGCGAAATATACGCCGAAAATATTCACAGGCTTCATCATGTCTGTGGCCACTGTGCCCTTTTCAACGCTGTACTGTATGCGCCTTTCAACATTGGTGATAAATAATACAGAAAGTATCGATGAAATGATTATATAAGTGAGCATACTGTCGGCATCAACGCCGCCGACAGTTCCCCCATCTTTGTACAAAGCCTTCCAGAAATATGTAGAGGTGATCATGATGATTGTCTGCATGATAATATTCCCGTAGACATTGAACTCGTAGGTCATGCTCTTTATTATTTGAGTTTTAGAAATGAATAAATATTTTTTCAAACCAACTCTCCCCAATAGTCAATCAAAACGGCTTATTTTAATGGATAGTATAACAATTATGGGGAGGAAAATATAGAGGAATTTACAAAAAGACTGCGTAAAATCTCGTTGCCCTTTTTGTTGCCCGTTATATCATTTTATCGAAAGTATTCATTGTTATGAGTTTACAAATAGTATGAAGAATAATATTTTAGTAAATATCGGTAAAAATCTAAAAATTACCGAGATTTACTTTACTGTTGGCGTTTTAGATGATATATTATAGTAAAAGTGGGTGAAAAATAAGAAATTACCGAGGTTTACTGAAATGATAATGAATTATAAAGAGGCAATTGAAGAATACGGAAATGATTATCAATTAAATAAGGCAGTTAAATCTAAGGAATTATATAAGATTGAAAACGGCATTTATTCTTCAAAGCAACATGAAAATGAACTAGGAATCATTATGAAGAAGTATCCCAAGACTGTACTTACTGGAGAATATGCATTTTATATGTATGACCTTACAGATCTTATACCAGAAAAATATGATTTAGCAACAGGCTCTAAAGCTGCCAAAATAAAGGATTGTCGGGTGAATCAAATATATATGAAAGATGAACTGTTAAATCTTGGTGTGGTGGAAAAGGAAGTTGATGGTTACATTATTCGTATATATAACAAGGAACGTATGCTTATAGAATTGCTTCGCCATAAGAATACAATGCCATATGATTTATACAAAGAGGTGCTGTTAAATTATAGAGAGATAATAAATGATCTTGAAATATGGCGCATACAGGAGTATGCCGATATTTTTCCAAAGAGCAAAATGATAAAGAAAGCCATAGATGAGGAGGTTTTATAGATTGAATTTACAGGAAATGGTCGATTTATACATAGAGGAAGGATTGACAAGGGTATTAGCAGAAGCTAGAGTATGCCAAGATATTGTGCTAAAAGCTATTGCTGATGGACCGTTAAATAGAAACGTAACAATAAAAGGTGGTGTGGTTATGAGAAGCATCACCAATAATAATCGAAGAGCTACAAGAGATATAGATTTGGACTTTATACATTATTCGCTAGCAGATGAATCTATAGAGGCATTTATAAGACACCTTAATTGCATAGAAGAAATAAGCATAGAAATATCAGGAGATATAAAAGAACTCAAGCATCAGGATTATCATGGAAAAAGCATCGAAGTAACAATTAAAGATGAGTTCGATAATCATGTGGAGAGTAAAATTGATATTGGGGTTCACAAAGATTTGTCAATCGAACAAGAAGAATATTGTTTTGATGTATGTCTAGATGAGAATGGTGCAAGTCTATTAAAAAATACAGTGGAACAGGCTTTTACTGAAAAGCTTAGATCACTTTTAATATTTGCAAACAATAGCAGGCGCTATAAAGATATCTTTGATATGTATTACCTTAAAGATGTTGTTAATGTTGAGAAAACGAATAGACTTGTAAAACATTATATTTACGATGATGATGGAATGAAAGAAAATGATATCGATGACATACTCAAGCGAGTTTCATACGCTTTTAAGGATTCTCAATACTTAAAAAGAGTTTCAACCTCAAGGCAGCGTTGGGTAGATGATGATATTAAAGTTATTGCTGATGGAATAATTGGATTTCTCGAGCAGCTTAGTTAGAGTGGTAAAACAGGAGGACTGCAAGTTGAAAATGCAGCCCCCTTTTTTAATGGCAAGGTTGCCCCTAAGTTGCCCCAAAATATAATTGACTTCGAATCAACCAAAAAGAAAAAAGCTTGAGAATTCAACATTCTCAAGCTCTAATCATCAAAAATTATTATGCCGGCTGCGGGACTTGAACCCGCACGATGTTGCCACCAACAGATTTTGAGTCTGCCTCGTCTGCCAATTCCGACAAGCCGGCGTCCGCAGACTAGTATACTAAATCTCGTCTGCGTTTTCAATAATATTTAACTATTATTTTAGTAAGGAATCTACCACATTTAAACCGTCGAATGTGGCCAGATAATCCTTGATTGTTTCTGGGCGGCGGATAAGCTTAAAGCTGCCATCTTCCTTAAGAAGGACCTCCGCACTTTTAAGCTTTCCGTTGTAATTGTAGCCCATTGAATAGCCGTGGGCTCCTGAATCATGAATGAATAAAATGTCTCCCATTTCTATTTCTGGAAGCTGTCTATCTACTGCAAACTTATCGCAGTTTTCACATAGTGAGCCAGTTATATCGTATATACGATTTTCAGGAGCATTCTCCTTACCAAGGACAGTCACGTGATGATAGCTGCCATATACAGCTGGACGCATTAAATCTACGGCGCAAGCATCTACACCGATGTACTCCTTGTAGATATGTTTTTCATGGATGGCTGTTGTAACAAGTCCGCCATATGGTCCCATCATGAATCGTCCCATTTCAGTAAAGATTTTTACGTCGCCAAGCCCTGCTGGAACGAGAATTTCATCAAATGCCTTATGAACACCTTCGCCAATAGCAGCGATATCATTTGGCTTCTGGTCAGGTCTGTATGCAATACCAACGCCACCTGAAAGATTTACGAAGGAAATCTCGATACCTGTCTGTTCCTTAAGCTCAACAATAAGCTCAAATAATGTCTTGGCAAGAGCTGGATAATAATCGTTTGTAACTGTATTTGAAACTAAAAATGCGTGGATACCAAATTCCTCTACGCCCTTGTCGCGAAGAATCTGATAAGCCTCAAAAATCTGCTCCTTAGTCATTCCGTACTTGCTATCGCCTGGGTTGTCCATGATGCCATTTGAAAGCTCGTACACTCCACCTGGATTAAAGCGGCAACACATCTTTTTAGGAAAATGTCCTACATGTTTTTCATAGTAATCGATATGTGTAAAATCATCCAAATTCACAATAACACCAAGGTCGTCTGCATACACAAACTCCTCCGCTGGAGTGTCATTGGACGAAAACATAATCTCATCCTTTTTAAAGCCTACTGCATCTGAAAGAGCAAGCTCCACATATGAAGCACAGTCCACACCGCAGCCTTCCTCCTGCAAAATCTTCAGGATGAAAGGATTAGGGTTTGCCTTTACTGCAAAATACTCCTTGAAGCCTTTGTTCCATGCAAATGCCGCATTTACAGCTCTGGCATTTTCTCTGATTCCCTTTTCATCATAGATGTTAAAAGGAGTAGGAATTGTCTTTGTAATTTCTTGAATCTTTTCTTTTGTTACGAATGGGGTTTTCATAGGTAATTCATCTCCGCTAATGTATTTTTTAAGACTTTATACTCCTCACCCTCTGGCATTTCAGCCAGTAATCT
>JAEEGF010261235.1_pt1 | contig 17291 bp, 5 predicted proteins | sample 9134171 | NCBI WGS metagenome assembly JAEEGF01 (sample SAMN16246542, study PRJNA631951) | gut metagenome | biome: gut microbiome; feature: rumen; material: AP-attached | host: Bos | place: Iran: Karaj | collected 2018-10 | reverse complement strand
TGAGAATCTTCAAATTTACCGTCGCCGCTGGTAGTCCAAGTGATCTCGGTATAGTCTCCTCCAGCTACCGCGAATATGGGTTGAGGTTCGCTAACGGCACACATGGTAGCGCCATCAGGTGTTGTAACAGAAACGCTTTGGAAAATGTTAACCGTCATCTCGTCTGTAATCGTTCCGCCGTCGCCGTTGATGGTGATGGTCAGCGTGGCTTGTCCGTTTTCAATGTCTTGCGTTCCGGGCGTGTAAACCGGCGTGGCGATGGTGGCATCGTCGAAGGTGCCATCGCCCGAGGTGGTCCATTGCAGGTTGTCGTGGTGGATGGCATAGCCAATGATTTGGGCGTCGTTGCCTTCGCAGACGGTCACGTCGTTGCCAGCGGTGCCGGCCATTACACGATCGGAGGGTAGACCAACGAAGTCGATCCAAACGCAATCGCTGCCACCCGTAGTGTATTGGTCTTTGGTATAGGTCCACTTGTAGGTGTGTCTTCCAGCAGAGACGGGATAAGAGGCTTTGGTCCAAGCTATATTACCCGACCAATTGTTCTTTGCTTGGTTGTCGATGTAGAAATGCAGCTTGTCGTAGCCATCTTCTGTCGATACCTTATAGTAGAAGGAGATGCTGTCGTTTGAACCAGCCTCATGGGTTAGAATCAATGCGGTGGTGGCGTTGTTTCCGATGTTACCTGACCTCACGCAGTATTGTCCTTCATACGGGTTATCGGTGACGAAACGCCATGGTTTGCTGGCGTCGTTGGTCCAGCCTTCGCTAAACTCACCGCTTTCAAAGTCTTCGACGATGAGGCCGACCTTGGCGACATACTCGTTTTGGACATTGTATAGGCCAGAGATCACGCTAAGGTCAAGCGGGCAAATGTAGCCAATAGGAGTGTTCTCGCTAATCGTGACCGTGTAGGTGGCAGTTTGTGTCTCACCAGCATTGACATGGTCGAAGTCGACCGTGCTTTCTGCCATGGCGATGTAAGGCGAAAGCATCTGCAACGAGGCCGTGGTAGTGGCAGCATCAGCGTGACCGTTGTTTTTGATGGGGAAACTGATTTGGGCGGTCTCGCCCGCATCCAAACGTCCGTTGCCATTGCCGGTCACTTCGGTGATGCTCATGCCACCAAGTTCCAACACGGGCGCGTACGCTTTCATGGCGAGGTTGCTGACATATACGTCATTGCCATTGGTCACAGTGATGGTGAAACGATTGCTTGTGTTGTCGGGCACGTCGCCGGCAATGGTGAATGAGAACGCGTTGGCCACAGACTGTAAGGCATCGGGTGCCATACCTTCAAATTGGGCGGTGCCGTTGGTGATGGTGATGTATTCCGAGTCGGTCTCCAACACGGCTTCGAAAGCATTCATGGCTTCACTACCAACGTTTTTCAAAGTGATGTCAAGGTCAATAGTCTCACCAAAATCGAGTTGTCCGTTGCCATTTTGGTCATGGATAACCTTGTTGTCGAAGACGATATAAGGACCATCGGCGGGAATGACACCCATGACGGCTTCATAGCGCAAGTAGTTCTGACCAGTCACAACGAGGTTGATCTCGGTCGGAGGCACTTGGGGATCAAATTCAATTGTTTGCGGGTTGCCAGTAGCTTCAGCAACGGCGAGAATTTGCCAACCGCCATCGCCGTTTTCTTTCACGAGGCTAATCATGCAGCCTTCGGGAGCTGTGATGCTGACTTCACCCAGACCAGCGAGCACCACTTCAGGGTGAACGACTTCCATTGCCTGAGGCACTTGCGTGTAGATGCGCAGGAAGGCGTCGCAGTGGGCGGTGAACATGGTATAGGTGATGTTCTTGTTATTGACATTATACGGCCATGAGCTTTGCGCAAGGAAGTACTTACCAGCCACATTACCGAAAGCAGGCATCCAGTTGCCCGTGTTGTCCGCGTATGGGCCGTAGGTGGGGAGGAAGTCGCCGTCGAAGAGGTCGTAAACACCCCAAACGTAGGTGTCGTTGACAAAGGAATACGAAACGTGGGTCGGACAAAGGAGACCTACGGCACCGGCGTTCTCACCATTATAGGTGCGGCGCATCCATGCTTCGGCGAAACAGGTGTTGTTGGAACCCGTGTAGTCGAACATTCCAGTTTGGCAGTTGATGGACATGACAAAAGGCAGCTTGCCGACATTATTCATCTGAGAGACATGGCTGTTGCGCACGGCGGGTTCACCCCAACCTGTTTCTAGGCCATGGTCACGATGTTGCACCCAGAAAGTACCCTCGTTGACAGCTTGCACCACGAGTTGAGGGGTGCCGTTGTTCCAATCACCAAGTTCGCTCGGTGATGCGGGAATATAGCCTGTGCCATTGGGGCCGAAGTAGTTGACCACCGTGTTTGTGTTTTGGTTGTTCGACCAGATACTGCCTGGCGTACCGTCATAGATGCAATTGATACGGTTGGTGTCATAGCCCTTGTTGCGCATGTAGCCGCCAAATACTTCAGAGCAGAGTTGGAACCAGCGCTCGGTCTGCCATCCCAATGCGGTGATGGGTCGGGTATAGAACGAGGGGTCCATGTTGGGATTGGTGTATTCGTATTCAAGTTGCTTGCTTACGAAAACAGGCAACTCATTGGCGTTTTGTGCGACAAGACGGGAAAAGACCATGTCAGGCAAGTTGTCGTTGCCTTCGGCATCGGCATAGAAGTTATCGGTGATACAATTGCCGTAGTTTTGTGAGTGGTAGGTGGACTCTGCCGGGATGTACTGGCCCATGTTGGTGCCATGGTCGCCGAGCAAGCAAACGGCAACGGGCGGGATATCCCACGTGTGGTAGGCATTGTGGAACCAAGCCTTCATTTGTGCGGTGGTGTTGGCAGGCATCTCATCCAAACGGTACACCTTGGTGAGGATGCCTTGGCGAGTGCGGTAGTCTTTCAGTTGGTTGGCATATTCTGCCCAAGCGTCGTTGTTGGGCGTGATGATGAGGTACTCGGCACCATCTTTGTCGTCGCGCAACCACTCCTGCATACGGGCCTCATAATCGATGACGGGCAATTGGTCGTAGTTCATCAACTCAGCTGCCAGAATAGGATCCCAGTAGGGTGAGCGTAGGCGATCATCGCCGAAATGACCAGAGCCTCCTTCAAACTCGATGACGAGTTCCACATTGGTGTACACAATCAGGTCTTTCGTGACGGGGTTGTACTGGAAAGGGGTGATGGCTACTGTCACCGACTCGACGCCACGGATATAGCTGCTGCCCATGATGAAAGGCTCGGCGGGATAGAAGGCATCCTTGCCGTAAATGGCCATATCGTTCACATAGTTCATGTCGGGCTCCTCATTCTCCGACTGGATGCGGAGGGCGGGAGCGATGTTGACATTGTGTAGGGTCTCTTTCTCAAAGCTTACCACGCGCAAGCTAGCCGTGGCGCCTTGTGGGATAGCCATCATGCGGCTCTCCGTCGGGAGGTTCGGGCTGCCTGCATCTGCAGGAATGCCGATGGCCGAGATGCTGATTTCCGACAGCTCCTCGCCACGATAGTTGAGCTGGCTCAACGACATCTGGCCGATGTTGTAGCTGATGTGCAAGCCGTCACGGGTTTTCTCCGTCAGGTTGAAGCCTTGGCGGCCTTTGACGGGATAGTTGAAGGTCTGGGCCTTCACTGTGTTGGCCATCAAAGCCAACAACGCGAAGACTAGAGCAGATAATGTTTTTTTCATGGTGATTATTATTGATTATACTTTGTTTTCAATGATGGTGCAAAGTTAGCATAAAAACAAAAAAAGAGACGTTTGCGCGTCTCTTTTTTTTGAAATATTTACTGATTATCAGTCATACTCGCCCCACTTCATGCAAGCGCCTTGCAGCTGTTTCTTCAAGGGGAACATGAGGGTGATTTTGGCGGTTACATCCGTGTTGAAGCGCATGCCTAGGAGATAAGGGTCGATATAACCGGCACCGATGACGTTTTGCGACTCGCCTGTGATCTCTTCGTGCGTGAACGAGTTGATGGCGGCGGCATGTCCCGAAACGTCGGCTTTGAGAATCATGTAATAGTTGCCCACATTGAGTTTATAGAGTACGCCGACTCCTGCCACCAGGCCCACATTGAATTGTCTTGTGTTTTGGGCGGACATTTCAACCGTATCGAAGGTGGCGCTTTCCTCAATGTAATGCTGCTCGGGGGTTCCATAGCCCTCTATTTCTTTTTTCTGCCAATACATTTTTCCAGCTAAGGGTATGCTGACGCGAGGTCCGATGAAGACGTAAGGCCTGATAGTGCTTTTTGAGAAATAATGGGTGAAAATGGCTTGAACGTCGACTTCTTGGAAATCGGCATTGAATTGGCGGTAGTAGTCGTTGCTTTCGTCAATGGATGTAGGTATGTTGAGGACGTCATAGTTCAGCTGCACCTTGCGCATGGCATAATAGCCTTCAAGGCTGATGGAGTTGCTGCCATTGAGCATGCGCTCGAGGGAAAGACCACCGAGGATGCCGAAGTTGAACGGCTGCTTGTATTGTGTTTCCGTTCCGCCGAAATGCAGCCAATAGGTCGAAGTGAGGCCACCGGAAAGACCGATATTGTAGAGCGCTTCAGTAGAGTTCACTCTGCTGCTGGCTGAAGTCAAAGGCTTCCTGAATTGGGCTTGTGCAAATTGGCCGAACAAGAAAAGCAAGGATAGTATGGCAATTGTCTTTTTCATCTGTGTTGATTGTTGTTGTTATTATTCTTCATACTCTTCGGGAATAACTATGCCGTCATTTTTGATAATCAGCAGATCACCTGGTGTGGCCAAGCCGCCGAATTGAAGAATCATGTCAAGGCTCGTTCCTCCGATATAGTATTTCATGGTTTCGATACCCATGACGAAATCTCGAATAATAGGTCTTGCAACCGTGTCGGTGGTGTGGCTGATGGTGTCGGTGACGACAACGTTCTCTTTATCCAACTTGCCAGAAATGATCACTGCGTTCAACGGTTGGAAATTCGTCATATAAATATGCCTGATCTCGTAATAGAAGATGGTGAAATAGGAATCTTTTCCGATGATATAAACGGTGTTGAAGTCGTTTTCGTCGAAGTTTTTTTCCTTGAAATAATCAGGGGCTAATATATCATTGATGAAATGTTCCGGATTTCTGTTGACGTAGTAAATGGTAGAATCAGTACTTGAGGTTTCAACATAATAGGGGGGATTTTCAGGGGTGCCTTTCTTATTCCAGAATTGCATCTTGGAAATGCCGAAATGCTGTTCGAAGAGTTTGATGAATTGTATACCTAGTTGCGATGTGGGGACCATTGTCCAATGGCTGGTGGGAATCTTTTTCACCAAGATGAGTCGTAAGTCACTCGCCTTAAAGCTTCCTTCCAGTTTGGGCGGTTCTTCGCCATAATGGAGACAATGTAGGGAGTCCATGACTAAAAGAAGTTCACGGGGCATAAATTCGTTGATGTTGGGTATCTGTTGGTGCCCGTAGAAAACGGTTTCGTTGTTCTCGGGGTCGTCTTTCATGCACGAGGAGAGTAGGGCCGTGCCCACAAGGAAAAGGATGATTTGAAAGAGGTGTTTCTTCATATGACAACAGTTCTGTTGAGGATTTCTGAAAGGACTCTATTATAAACTTGCAAAGTTAATGTTTTATTTTATTCAACCAAATTTTGCCATCGTTTTTTATTTGCTGTCATAATAGACTGGTTTTTAGTTTTTTATGATAATTTTCTTGGAAATCAGATGCCCGTTGTAATTAAAAACAAAGAGATATATGCCGCTTTTTTTGTCCACTAAAGCGTATGAATGACGACTTTTTGGAATGGCTTCAAGGCTGAAACGGTCGACCGTTTGACCTTGCATGTCGTAAACCGTGGCGTTGACCAAACCTTCCATCTCGCCGAAATGGATGTTCATTTCACCATTGTTGGGGTTGGGTGAGATGTCTAAATCAAAAGCTTCTGCCCCTGTCGAAGGATTGTCCTCGTCTATGCCGTAGAACGAGCATACGAACCAGTAGCGTCGTGGTTCTATGCTGTCGCCCAAGTGTATGTTGCAATCGTTATATGCCGTGGCACGGAGCCAGACGGTATCTTCTAAATGGTTCAGTACGTACATCTTGCATTTCTTGCCAATTGGGGTAGTGGTTACATCGCGTTCTAGGACCCATTGGACATTGGGGTCTTCAAACTCCCATTTGACGGAGTCCCATAGTTGGACGTTGCCAGGAATGCTGTCGTAGAGGGTGAACTCATAGCTGATGATTTGGAATTCGGTGGCAGTGATGACCCAATGGGGGGCATGATTGGCCGTGTCGACGGGAAAAATCTCGGTGGGGTGAGGACTGTATTGCAGTTCAAGATCAAGGTGATGTAAGGTGAAGCAGCCTGCCGGATCGGAGATGGTGTCGGTGTAATGGCCCGATGTGGTGTAAATGTTGCCGTGCCACTCGTAGGCATCGCAAAGCCCGCTTACTGTTTCTGGTTCTGTGTCGATGATGGGTCGGATTTCGAGGTTTAGTGTTATAATGGTCTCACAGCCGTTGTCATTGATGATGGTTCGGGTTTTGGTATACGTCTCCGCTTCGGAATATGGGAAGCTGAATCCGTATCCTTCATAGGTGTCTGGACCAGTAAAGCATATTGTGTCGTAGTAGTTTTGGTCAGGCATCTTCCCAGCACTGATGTAAAACACCGACGTGTTGAAGGTGGAGTCTTGGCAGGGCGAGTTCCCTTCCGTGGCAACAGTGAGTGTCACTTGATACAGGCCATCTTGCTCATAAGTATGGGTTGGCGAAGTTTGGGTGCTAATGAAACCGTCTCCAAAGTCCCATTTCAAGTCGTAGTTGTCGAAACTGACCTCGGCGTGGAAGGAGAGGGTGGCCAAGTCGCAGTTGTTGACGGTATCACCGGGAGCCACTGTCAAGTCGTCGACAGTGATGACGGTGGAGAGGTCGGTGGCTTTTGATCCCACCAAATAAGCATAGCCCCTGTCCTGTCCAAAGCCATAGACTTGGGCGTTGAAGCCGTTGGCGCATGAGATGTGGTGGACATTATGCGAGATTTCCTTTCGGATGAAACTGAAGCTCGGGTTGCCAGTCACTTGATCAAAGCTGCTGGAAGACAGGAGGGTGTTGTCAAAATAGACGCTTCCGGTGTCATCGCTGTCGACGATAATGTTCACATAATGGTGCGCGATAGAGGAGTTGTGGTTTTCGTCACCCGAGAATGTGGTGAAGGTCACTTCGGTCATTTTCTGTTCAACGGGGGCAATCCAAAGCATGGACGGATCTCCTGTGTGGTTACCTCCATCGTCGCTCGAAGTGGTGTTGTAAAGATACACCCCACTTGGCGCGCTGGTTTCGATGTAACACGATTTTTCGTTTCGGTCGATCTCAAAACTGTAACTCTCACCACTGTTCAGCGTGGCGATGACTATGCCGTTTTGTTTGATGACGTTGTCGTCGGCAGCAGAGGTGACCTTGACGAAATCGCGTTTGCGGGAGAAGGATTGGGTGATGACGAACTGTTTGCCCCATGAGCGGAGCGGCATGGCTTGCTCGAAAATATGGTCATATCCGTTATCGACGTCGGGGATGGTCGTGAGAGTGTTCCCGTTGAACACGGCAATACGCTTGCAGTCGCGTGAAACGACACGGCTCCCGCTAAGATCGCGCTGGTTGCCATTCAAGGTAGAGCGCACTTGGTATGACTCGCCTTTTTGTAGTGTGATGCTGAATTCTTGGTTTGCAGGTCTGCCACCCAAGGTGTTGATTGATGGCGTGATGTCGATGGTGGTGTTGTCTTCCGTGGCTACGATTAGGAACGCACTGGTCAGATAGTTTGAAATGTTTTGCATTCCAAAAACGGAATAAGAGGTTGACTGCTCGTAGGTTTGGATGATGTATTCGTCAGCTAAGGCTTGGATGGGAAGCACGTATGATGCATCGAATGAGTTGGTCGCGATATTGGTGCAATACACGGTAACGGTGTCGGTGGTGACTATCATCAGTCCTTTGTTGTTGGCTATTTCATAGTCGGAAGTCCCATTGTAGGCTTGCTCCTCGGGAATGTCGATAAGCGTGATGTTGTTGGCGGCAACCTCAAAGCTACGGCTCCAGTTGGTGTTGGGGTTGGTGATGGTGCCCGAACAGTTCCTTTTTGAACTGACCATGACTTGTGTGAGCACATAGCTGGGAGAGCCGTTGGTCCTGAAGCCATTGCCCATGAATGAAAGCCAGAATTCCTTGCCTTGTGTTGTCACATCCTGGGCATAAGAGTTTTGTGTCGCTGTGGCTAATGCCAGAAGGAGTAGTAGTGTTTTCCAGATATGTTTCATGTTGCCGTTTGATTAGTGCGTCACGATGACTTTCTTTGCGACAGTCCCGTTTCTTCCAGTGGCCACAAAGCAATAGACGCCCGAAGCCCTGACGTTTAGGTTGTAGGTTATAGAATGTTTGTTAGCTGTGTTTTCTGTTTGTATATGGTCGATCAAGGTGCCACGCATGTCGTACACTTTGACTTCTACACGTCCATCCATTTGTTCAAAGTTAAGCACCATCTCGCCATTGTTGGGGTTCGGGATGACGTTGAAATCGGCTTCGATTTCAGAGTGCTCCTCGACGTCATAGAAAGAGCAGACAAACCAGTAGTATCTGGTGGTCTCGCCACAATCGCTTTTGGCAGTCGCGGCAAGCCAGATGGTGTCGGGCATGTAGTTGAGGACATACATCTTGCATCTCATGCCTATGGGCGAAGTGGTTGAGTCAGGTTCGAGAACCCATTGGACGTCAGGGTCGTCCACCCACTCGTCATCATTCAACTTTTTGACGAATCGCCAATTGACAGGCGCTGTCCATCGTGAACGGCCTGTTTCCCAGAAATAGAAATCGTAGGCGTTGATTTGGAACTCTGTGGCTGTGATGACCCAGTGGGGGGCGGTGTTTTCGGGATCCAAAGGATAGATCTCAGTGGGGTTGGGAGTATATGACAAATTGAGTTTAAGGTGCAAAGTGCTGTCGCAACCCAACGAGGTCATAAAGGTTGAATCGTATTTTCCCGAATCAGTATATTCTTTACCAAGCCATTCAAATGAGTCGCAGGTATCAATGAAGATTGTATCTGTATCCACGTTGCCCGAAAGGGTTAGGTGCAAGGTGTCGGCACTGGGGCAGCCTGATTCGTTGGTATAATTGTAGACGTAGGTTCCGGTGGCATTGCAGTCGTTCCCGTGCCAATGGAAAACACCGCATGTGATGGTGTCGAATGTGTTGTAGTCGGGGCGTCCCATGGTGAGGTGTAGGGTGACGATGCTGTCGCAGCCGCCTGGCGAGACGTAGAGACGCTCATAGTCGCCTGGTGCGTCGTATGTTTGACCGTCCCAAACGTAGCTTTCGCTGCATTCGTGATCACTGAATTCGTATGTGATTTGGTTGGCTACGGTGAGATGAAGAGTGATGATGCTGTCGCAACCGTAGTTGTGGGTCATGAGGCTGAGTTCTCGGTCGTATATGCCGGGGTGATCGTAGATGAAACTGAACCCATAATCGTCGTACACGCCGGGCTGTCCTTGCCAGCAACGGCTGTCGTCAATGGGGATGTGGTAGTTGGGATGTGCGGTGATGTATACCAGTACCGAGTCTTGGCATTCGTTGTGTATGGGGTTGTCCTGTAAACGGACCAATATCGTGTCGTTGGTGATGTGTACATTGTTGAATCCGTGACCGCTGTATAGCTCGCCCTCGCACACTTCGTCGTTGTGTGTGACGTATTGCTGCGTGGCGTCGACGATGAAATCGGTCGTGTTGCTCGATGAACCTGTACAGCCGCCTACATCGGTGGAGATGTAAAGCGAGGCGTTGTAGACACGTCGGTCATGATAGGTGTGGTGGGCAGGATTGTCGGTGCTGGTGGTGCCGTCGCCGAAGTCCCAAAGGATATCATATTGGGCATAGTTGACTTCGGCGTTGAAAGTCACTTCTTTCTCGGCGCAGAAGGTGTAGACCCCGCCAGGCATCACGGTTTCGTTGTTGATGGTCAGGTTGGAGCTGAGGTTCTTGGCGTTGGAGCCGACCATATAGGCATAGCCTTTGGCGTGGCCGAAGCCATACACGTGGGCGTTGAAGCCATTGGCGCAGGTCAGGTGATGCGAGTTGTGGGAGATTTCCTTTCTAAAGAACCGGTACTCGGAGGTGCCGTTAACGGGCTCAAACAGCAAAGGCGACAGCTGCTCGCCGTCGAGATAGACATTTTGGATGTCGTCGGAGTTGACGATGATGTTCACATAATGGTTGTCTATGCTGGTGTTGTATTCGCTGTCGTAATTGAAGGTGGAGAAGGTGATTTCGTTGATGCGCTGCTCGATGGGGGCAATCCATACCATGCTGGGAGCGCCTACACCATTGTCGTTATAATGGTCAGGGTCTTTTGAATGGTTGTACAGATATACAGCGCAGCTGGAAGAGGCTTCAATGAAACACGATTTTTCTGATTGCTGCAATTCAAAGACTATGGATTCGCCTTCGCGGAGTGTGGTCAGATAGTTGCCATTCTTGAGGATCTCGTTGCCGTTGTGAGCCGAGGTGATTTTTACAAAGTCGTTGAGCTGACGTCCCAGCGAAGCGGTGACGACAAATTTCTTTCCCCAAGCCGACAAGGGCATAGCTTGCTCAAAGATGCAGTCGGAATCGGCACCTGTAGTGGGCACCATGGTGAGGTTGTTGCCGTTGAACACGGCTATTTTTTTGCAGTCGGCGGCCGTCACCCTGGTGCCACTCAGATCGCGACTTCCAGAGTAATTGTTATGGGAACGCACTTGATAGGCCTCCCCCTGCGACAAGACGATAGTGTAGGTCTCACCGGCGAGGTGACCGTCCAAGGTGTTCACCTTTGGTGTGATGTCAATCGAGGTCTCGCCCTCTTCGGTGGCAACGATGAGAAAGGCAGAAGTGTAATAAGCGCGATAATCTGGGGAACCCTCATTGGAGGATTGGTCGTAGGTCTGTATGATGTAGTCATCACCTAAGGCGGGAGTGGGCAGGATATATGAGGCATCGAACGACACTTCGGCGATGTTGGCGCAATACACCGATATCGTATCGTCGGCAGTGATGTGAAGCCCTTTGCTTAGGATACGTCCGTACTCGTCCAGTTCCATATAGGCTTCTTCCCAAGGAATGTTGTCAAACAGATGGGTGCTGTTGGCGTTCACATGGAAGGATCGCTGATAACTGGTGTTGGGGTTGCTGACGGTGCAAGTGCAGTCGCGCTTGGCACTGACAATCAGTTGGATTCTGAGCCAGGTATAGGAGGGGCCAATGGTGGGATACCTCGTCTTGAATCCGTTTCCTATAAACGACACCCAGAAATCCTTGCCTTGGGTAGAGGTGTTTTGGCCCCATGTTGAAGGAAGGCAAAGGAAGAAAATGAAAAATGCAACAACGGATACCTTTACATGTTTCATGGCGTATATATTAATAGGTAGAGACGGTGCATGCACCGTCTCTACATAAACGTACAACTATCTTTGAATGACGACCTTCTTGCTGAGGGTGCCTTCCTTGGTGGTGACAACGAAGAGATAGATGCCGTCGGCATAGGCCTTGATGTCGTAAGGGTAGGAGAGGCGACCGCTACTGTTGTAGGTCTCGAACCTGTCGATGAGCACGCCCCTCATGTCGTACACCTTCACCTCGGCTTTGCCTTCGAGATGCTCGAAATCGAGTTGCATCTGTCCGTTGTTGGGGTTGGGGATGACGGTGAAATTGGTAGCAGGAGTGTCGTGGTCGTCAACGCCATAGAACGAGCAGACGAACCAATACAATTGTGACGTTCTGCCTTCCGTGTCGCACTCATCGTAAGGAGTGGCACGTAGCCAGATGGTGTCGTCAATATGGTTGAGTACGTACATCTTGCATCTCTTGCCAAGGAATGGTTCGGTGTCTCGTTCAAGAATCCATTGGACATTAGGGTCGACAAACTCCCATTTGACCGAATCCCACGGTTCAGGGCTAATGAGGTCGTAGAGGGAGAACTCATAGTTGTTGATTTGGAACGCCGTTGCAGTGATGACCCAGTGGGGGGCATGATTGGCTGTGTCGACGGGGTAGATTTCGGAGGGGTGGGGACTGTAGTGAAGTTCAAGATTAAGATGAACGATGCTGTCGCAACCATGGATGGAAGGTAGCGTATCAGTATAGGAGCCACTCCGTGTGAGTGTATTACCTAACCAAAGGTACGAGTCGCACTCTTCAACGTCTGTGGCGGGATCATCGTAGGTTTCGTAATGGCTGAGGTGCAGGTGGATGGTACTGTCGCAACCATGGACATGTGATTCGATGGTGTGGTCATAAACGTCAGGCCTGTTCAGGTATTGACCGAAGAAGTTATAGGTCTCGTCTGGGCAGATGGTGACATAGGTGTCGGATTCCTCTTTGGGATTCACTGTGATAGTGATGCTGACTTCCTGAGTGGTCATGCCGTCACTGACGGTGCAATGGAAGGTGGTCGTCCCCACGGGCGGTGTGGCCACAGGATTCTGCGACGTCGAGCTGTTGAGCAGGTTGGCCGGTGACCAGCTGTAGGTGTAGACGCCAGTGCCTGCCACCGGATGGGCATGCAGCGAAGTAGACTCGTCTTCGCAAAGGGTGGTTTGGTCGGCCGACAGCGTGGCAGTCAGATTGGACCCGGCCATGGCCACGGTGACTTGAGCGGTGCTTGTGCAACCACCATCCAAGCTGGTGATGGTGACGGTGAATACTGTATTTTCTTCGATGGCAATAGTCTGGGTGGTCTGGCTGTTGGGATTGGTCACCATGTTGGCGGGCTCCCAGTGGTAGCTGTAATTGCCTGGAGGCTCCACTCCGACGGTGAGGGTCGATGTGCCACCATACATGACGGAAGAGGGACTAGCTGTGGCTGTGCCTTCAGGGATGGCGTAGACTATGACAGTCTCCGTGATCTCATCGTTACAGACGTTGTCGCCTGTGGACACATGGTGGGTCACCTGATAAGTCCCTGCTGCCGCGTAGGTGTGGCTGACACTTTGCCCAACCCCTGTGTTGCCATCGTCGAAGTCCCAATCGTAGCTGCTGATGTCCTGTCCCGAAGGGTTGGTGGTAGCGGTGCTGTTGAAATGGGTGGCTTCGCCCTGACAGACTTCGGTGAAAGTGAAGCTTGCTGATGGCATGGCATTCACTTGGATGTATTCGGTCTCTGCGCTGCTGCTCTCGTCACCTATCGTGATGGTGCAGGAATAGACGCCAGCCATCTCCAAGGTGCAATTGGGTATGTCGGGGTTCTGCTGGTTGGAGCTGAATCCGTTGGGACCAGTCCAGTGATATGAGGCACCCGGTTGGTTTTGGGCGGTCAGTTGGATGGTTTCACCCACGCAATAAGGACCGCCGCCGTTGACCAAAGGAGGCAGGATGCTGCAGTCGGTGGTGCCGGTGCCGATATTCTCAAACGAGATGTTGCATGGGTCGTTGGAGTAGTTGGTAATCAGCAAGATGTAGTATTGCCCCGTCTGTGCGTTATTGATGTGGCAATGCTCTGTGGGATCGGCACTATAACTACAGTCAACCATATTGCTGCATGAAAGCAGGTCACAGGCGGTACTCATGTCATGGAAGGGCCCCCAACAGTCGAAGTCGAGGTCTTCAGCGGGGGTGGTGTACATGTAGATGTTGAGGTTGCCTGGTTCGTCGATTCGCATGTAATAGAAAGCTGGATTGGGAGCAGTGGAGAGGCAATTGTCTTGGCCTTGGTGAGCTCCTGTGCATTTGTATGGTTCGGAACATTGGGCATTATAGGTGTCTCCACAAGGTGAGCCTGAGTTGACACCAGCAGGGAACATGTATAATCCCATGTTGGTGCAAAACGGAAGTGCAGTCTCGCAGGTGGCATTCTCCGTTCTCAAGCCTCGTGTGAAGTCTTCATACAAAACCTTGAATACTTCATCGCTGATGCCTTGCCGCCATTCGACGAAGAGTTCTCCACGTTCGTTTTTGCCCAGATAACTGAACTCGTTGAGTTGCTCGTAGAGTACGTTGTCGAAGAAGAAGTCAAAATCGGAAAGTTCGTCCGAGGCATCGCTAGCCACGTATACATCGATAGTGTTAGGCACGTTGGCATGGCTGAAACAATAGTAGCCTTTGTCAAGGATAGTGTGTACCACAAAAACGCGTTCCTCAATGGTTGGGATATGCGACACGCTGAATTCAGACACCTTGATGAGCTTGGGCTGTTGGGCGTTTAGCATAAGTGGGAGGAACATGAGCAGGAGTCCCGCCAAAATGGATTTTCGTTTGCTTTGCATAGTATTATAAAATGAGAAGTATAGGTTGGATTGTACTATTTTTGGATAACCACTTTCTTGGCCACAGTACCTTCCTTGCTTGTGGCAACGAAGAAGTATATGCCGTCTGACTTGTCTTTCATATTGTAGAGGTATGTATTGGGCCCGTTGTTGTTGTAGGTCTCAAAACTGTCGATCAGTGTCCCTCTCATGTCATAAACCTTGATGGTGACCTTGCCGGTGAGATACTCGAAGTTGAGTTGCATCTGTCCGTTGTTGGGATTGGGGACGACATCGAAGTTGGCGAGGCTGCTTTCCACCTCCTCCACGCCATAGAAAGAACACAGGAACCAATAGCATTTGGTAACGCCTTGGGGTGCGCACTTATTGTAGACAGTGGCTGCAAGCCAGATGGTGTCGGGGATGTAGTTGAGTACATACATCTTGCAATTCATGCGAGGAGTAGGCAGTGTCGTCTCATCTTCCTCGAGGATCCATTGAATACTGGGATCATCCACCCATTCACCATTATCCCTCTTGACGAAATGCCAATTGATGGAGTCCCAATGGCAAGTGGGATGGTCTTTCTCAGAGATGCTAAAGTCATAGCTGTTGATTTGGAACTCCGTGGCAGTGATGACCCAGTGCGGGGCGGTGTTGTTATAGTCAACAGGACTGATCTCATAGGGAGAGGGTGTGTATTCTAGCGTGAGCGGGAAGTCGACGACGCTGTCACACCCATATTGGTTATGGTATTTCCTACTGTATGGGGAACCGGACATCGAAGATTGCTTGTACCATGAGTTTTCTGGTTGGTATAGGTCGTTTGACTCGTAGTATTTTCCACGCGGATTCCAATAGACGCTGTCGCAACCCGTAACGCCTGTGTATTCAATAAACGTTGGGATATACTGGGGGTCGTCTTGCTGTTGGGTAAACGTTTCGGATCTATTGATGGTGAGGTCTAGTTCATACACTTGCTCGCAGGGGAAGGGAGCCATCGAAACCCTATGATAATGCACGCCTGATTCCGTGAAGGTCTCACCTGTCCTTGGCCAAGTGTAGATGTCACACTCAGTGACGGGTTCAACAATCGTTTCCGGAACCTGTTGGAAGTGCAGGTCGAGGCGGTAAATGCCTTCGCAATCGAGATAAGGAATGGTGTCGGTATACAAACCGTCAGTATGATAGGTTTGTCCGTTGACATCCCAGTAGAAGGAAGGCTCGTCGTTATAGCATCTATATTCCGTCTGAACCGGAGGAATGTAATAATCACTGACTGCCAGTTGAACGATGACGATACTGTCGCAGCCGTGTATGTCTTGCAGATGGAACAGATGGTCGCCGGCATAGAGAGGAATCTGGTTGGGGTCTTCTTCGTAGTAGAAAGGCAGTTGACTCGGACACACAGTCACAGGATGATCCGTGTAACCATTGTCGGGATACACTGTGAGGTTAAGCCTGACGATACTGTCGCAACCATGGTCATGCGTGTGGTCCGTATACTCGACTTGGCAACTATAGTTGTATGTCGTACCGTAGAAATTATAACTCTCGCCGCTACAGATGTATTCCGTGATAGTGGTCTCGTCATAAGTTTGCCAATTGGCCAAATGCAGATAAACGGTCTTGTCACAACCAAATTGGGTTTGCGTTTGATACGGGTATATGTTTGGAGTGCTGACCAACTGACCGTGCCAGTCATAGCTGTCGCCTTCGCAGATGGTGTCATACTCATGCGTCTCTTCGTTGGGATGCACTATGATGGTCACGTTGACATTTTGGGTGGTGATACCATCGCTGACGGCGCAGGTGTAAGTGGTGGTGCCGACAGGTGGTGTGGCCACGGGATTCTGGGAAGTGGGGCTGCTGAGCGTATTGGCAGGTGTCCAATTGTAGGTGTAATTGCCCGTGCCGCCTGAAGGTTGGGCGTGCAGCGTGGTCGACTCGCCTTCGCAGAGTTCATAGGCGTCGGCGGTGGCCATGGCGGTCATGTTGGAGCCTTCCATGCTGACGGTGACTTGCGCGGTGCTGCTACATCCGCCTTGGGGATGGGTGACGGTCACGGTGAAAGTGGTGGTCTCATGGAGCATTACCGTCTGTGTGGTTTGGCTGTTGGGGTTGACCACTTTGTTGGCGGGTTCCCAATGGAAGTTGAACGAACCGGTGGTTCCCGCAGAGGCTGAAAGGGTGGCCACGCCTCCATAAATGACAGTGCTTGGCATGGCTGAGGCTGAGGCTGTGGGCGTAGCATAGACGGGTACGGTTTGCGTCTTTGTGCTGGTGCAATGCCCGTTGCCGCAGGAGGTGGTAAGCGTCACGGTGTAGTTGCCTGCGTTAGCGTAGGTGTGCGTGACGTTTTGTCCGCTTCCTGTCTGTCCGTCACCAAAGTTCCATTGGTAGCTTTGGATCTGCTGGCCGCTGGGGTTGGTGGTGGAGGTGCTGGTGAATTGGGTTGGCGTGCCGCGGCAAACAGAGGTGTAATTGAAGTTTGCTGTTGGTTGGGGATAGATGACGACAGCCTCGGTGGTGGCGCTGTTGCTTTGTGAACCAACAGAGATGGTGCAAGTGTAGGCACCAGCCATATTCAAGGTACAGTTTGGACGCGTGGGGTTCTGTTGGGTGCTGGTGAATCCGCCAGGACCAGTCCAGCTGTAGGTGGCACCTGCCTGACCTTGGGCGGTCAGGTAGATGGTCTCGCCTACGCAGTAGGGACCGCCGCCACTGACCAACGGAGGCAGAATGCCGCAGTCGGTGGTACCCGTACCTGCAACTTTACTGAACGAAATATTGGTCGTTTGGTTCGAATAGTTAGTGATGACGAGGATGTAGTACTCTCCAGTCTGAGCGGTAGCAGGAATCAAGCAGTGCTCGGTATGGGCTGCGGCATAACTGCAACTGACAACCTTATTGGATGTCAATCCATTGGGACAAGGAGAAGACGGGTCCGTGAAAGGTCCCCAACAACAGAAGTCGATGTCGACACTTGGCGTGCTGTACATGTAGATGTCGATGTTGCCTGGATTCAAGATACGCATA
>JAEEGF010170169.1_pt1 | contig 17292 bp, 13 predicted proteins | sample 9134171 | NCBI WGS metagenome assembly JAEEGF01 (sample SAMN16246542, study PRJNA631951) | gut metagenome | biome: gut microbiome; feature: rumen; material: AP-attached | host: Bos | place: Iran: Karaj | collected 2018-10 | reverse complement strand
AGAATAACTATTGTATTCTTATTTGCTTCACTCAGGCACAGAATTGATGTCTCCTGATTATCATCAATACTCTGCGCGGCTTCATCGACTATCAGACCGCCCGCGTCTCCGCCGCCCTTATGCGCCGAAACAGACGGCAGACGCAGGTCGCTACGGTCACTGCCTTCGCCCTCGAGAATTGAGGTGAAATAGAGAACGGCATCGCAGAATGGAGCTGTTTTTTCGATATCGGCGCTCTCGCAGTAAACGACCTCTGCATCCGCGAAATACGCTTTGAGAGCTTCAAGCGGAGTCGGGGCGTCCTCTCCCTGCCACGGAGCTTTATAAGGCCCGGAATAATTCGCGCCTATCGGGATAAGCTTCGCGCTCTGACCGAACACGCCGACCCTTTTGATTTTATCTTTATTCAGAGGCAGAATGCCTTGATTTTTAAGGAGAATTATCGATTCGCGCGCCGCCTCGAGAGCGAGTTTTCTGTGCTCCCCGCTTCTTACGACTGCATCCGCTTCGTCGGGATTCACGTAAGGATTGTCAAAGAGCCCGAGACGGAATTTCGCCGTCAGCACCCGCAGAACGTTTTTGTCGAGCTCTTCTTCGGTGATAAACCCCTTTTCAAGCGCCTCTTTTGCCTCTTCAAAGCGGTTGAAGGGCAGAATTACATCGAGCCCCGCTTTGAGCGACATCGCAACCGCCTCCGCGCGGGAATCCGCGAGGCGATGGGATTCTTCCAATCCCTCAATCTCCCAGTAATCGGAGACAACGAAGCCGTCAAAACCCCATTCATCCCTGAGAATACCGGTCAGCAGGCGTTTATTCGCGCCGCAGGGGACGCCCTCCCAGCCGTTGTAGGCCGCCATAACCGATTCGGCTCCCGCGTCAAAGCAGGCTTTGAAAGGCGGCAGTATTGTTTCACGCATTGTGCGCTCGCTTATCTCGGAATAATTTGAATCCCTGCCGCCGTATGAGTAATTATCGGCAAAGTGCTTCGGAGTGGGAATAACGCCGTTTTTTATCAGCCCGCGGCACATCGCCGCGCCCATATCGGATGAGAGGAGGACATCCTCGCCGTAGGTTTCAACGGTCCTTCCCCAGCGGCAGTCCCTGACGAGATTGACAACGGGTGAAAACACCTGACGCACGCCGACCGCCGCACATTCTTCACCTATCGCGGAGCCGACCTTTTCGACAAGCTCGGGGTCAAATGATGACGCGAGCCCTATCGGCTGGGGAAAATTCGTGCCCATTCCCCACTGAGCGCCGTGCAGCGCCTCGCCGTTTTCTATCGGGGGAATGCCGTGCGGCTGAGCTTCGATACTCGCCCTGACATCTTTATTTATCTTCCCGGCAACCTCGCGGGGCGAAGCGGGAACATCCCTGCCCTGATGCATGAAATGCCCGGGATTGCGGTAGCTTCCGCATAAAGGATTACGGCGATTTTCATAATCGCCGTCAACCTCAAAATACATATCGCCCGTCACCTGATAAATCTTTTCGTCAAGCGAGAGCTCTTTGAGCAGCGCTTCGGCGCGCTCTTCGGGAGTCAGAGACAAAAAATCAGATCCTTATTTATTGATATATTCCTCAATCCGGGCAATCTGAGAATCGTTCAGACCGCCTCTGCGCAGATAATTCTCCGCGCCCGCTTTATGATCTAGAGACCGGATCTCCGCGCCGTCTTCCGCCTCGCAGATGCAGTAGAAGAAATCACGGACATTGCCGAGAATCGCTTCATATTTCTCGGGCTTGTCTTCCTTTGTGATGCGATAATAATTATAGTAGGTAATCATATAATCGTCGATGATTTCATCGGCAGATGCGCCCGCGAGAGCGAGAATCAGAGCGCAGACGAAGCCGGTTCTGTCCTTACCCTCAACGCAGTGGATATCGCAGGGGCCGTCGTGATTTGTCATCTCGAGCAGACCTTCCGAGATAATCCTCGCGAAATCATCGGAGCGGTAATTCGCGTTCATCGCGAGCAGAAGCACGTCGCCGCTCTCATAAAGAGAATTATAGTAATCGGAATCAAAATCATCGGCCGCGACATAGCCCTTGTATTTCTCCTCGTTATCGGAGAGATTGAGGGTGAATTTCACTCCCGCTTTCTCAATCTGCGCATTCGCGTAAGAGGCGCGGTTATGCTGATTGTCGCAGGGCGAGGCCGAGCGATAGAACATCTTTTCTTTTATATTTCCGCCTGTTACCTCACGGAAATTCGCGAACATAACGTCGCTGTCATAATCGCTTCTCTCATCGGAATACTGCAGGGCGTAAAGCTCCTGAACATCCTTGTATTTGCCCTTCTGATTCAGGGTTACGTTCACCTTTGAGGATTCGGTCATTTCGAACTCCTTCCAGGTGGATTCGCCGTAATTGCGCGAGATGATGACATGGGGATAACCCGGATAGCCGCAGGCGAGGGGCTGACCTGCAGGAACATAATAACCCGAATAATACGGTATATCCTCAAGGCCTTTGCCGTTGTCAAATTCAACATTGACGCTGTCGCCGAATTCAAAGCCGAGAGCGTTGAATTCATCAATCGTAAGGTCGATATAGACATTGTCGAATTCGGTATCGTGAATGACGCCGATTTCGCCGGTCGTTATTTCCTTCGCGGTGGCGGTCGTTGATTCAGCGGTTACCTCAGTCGGCAGATCGGGACCGATTTTTCCGCAGGACGTGAAAACGCCTGTAACAAGCGCCAGCGCCGACAGAACGGCAATTATCTTCTTAATCATTTTTTCTCCCTTTATATATGTTCCGTTTATTGACCGTCAGTCCGCGTTGACAAGCCACTCGTGCTTCTCTTCATAGAATCTTGTGGTCTTATACCAGGGGTCGCCGTCGATATGCCTTATCATCCAGACATAATACATCTCGTAGCCGGGTGAGGTGACCTGCTGATGATTCTCGCCGTCGGTAATCGTGCACCAGTCGCCATCCTCACTCTTATAGACGTTCTCGCCGTTGAAGCAGGCGCCGAAGCCCTGCGAGGGATTGAAGCGGTAATAGTAAACCTCGGGCTGAGGATGATGATGGGGAGGATAGCTCGACCATCTGCCGGGCTGATTGAAGACCTCGCCCATTACCATATTCGAATAGGGCGCGTTGTCATAGTCAAACATGGTCGAGCAGATACGGTAGCCGGTGCCTTCCCACTGGCCCTTGCCGAAATGCTGATAGAGGCAGTCCTCGGGCTTATAGAAAACGGGAGCGAATTCGCGCTCGTTATCCGTCTGCTGAATTATAAATTCGCTGTCCGCAAGCGCCTCAACCTTAATCTCAGTGTTCCTGCAGACGTGAAGGCAGTAGGGCTTCTTCTCGAACGGGCTCTCCCTGACCATTTTCCCGCTCTTGTCCTGCCAGTAAACGAGCATTTCGCCCTGCAGAATAAGAATCGCCGTCTCGTCTTCGGGAGCGAGGATCGAATATGTTCCGCCCTTCGCGAGACGCTTGACCTTTATCGTCATATTCATCTCTTTATTCTTGCCGCCCATTTCGCAGAGCAGCTTTTCGCCGTTTGCGTCAAAACCTTCCTTGAAAAGCATTGTTTTTCCTCCTTGATATTTATCTGAACTATTGTAATATAAAATCTCTGCGTTTGCAATAATATCCGGCTATTTAAGCAGCTTCTTAATCGCCTCTTCATCGGCGTCGGGCAGAATCCCGATAAGGCGGCGCAGGATTTTCTCGTAGGATTCCTCCGGCTCACGCTTATAAACTTTATCCGTGAACTTTCTGCCCATGAATAATTCGGGGGTGGAATACTCCGCGACTCCCCAGCCGTAGGTATTTCCGTTTTTATCGAGCTCATAAACAAAATCGGAGATAATCACATAGCACTGCGACTGCAGGCGGTTGATAATCGTGTCAAATCCCTTCCTGCCGTCCTTGCCGTAGCCGCCCGCGCGTTTGAGGCGCTTGGAGATGACGGGCGCTTTTTCACTCAGCAGGTCATACAGAGTCTTATCCCTGAAAGGGGCGAGACCGTCATCGTATCTGGCATCGAAATCATAGCCGTCGCGGCGGTAATTCGCAAAGTCGGGGAAGAACTCCGGAGAGACGAAAACCGCCTTATTCTCAAAGAATTTGCCGTATCCGCATCCTGTTTCGCGGATAACCGGTCCCTTCCATTCCCAGACTCCCTCCTCGCCCGAGAACCACGCGCGCGGCGAGACATTTTCCTGAACGGAGAAGCCGGGTATGGAATTGGCAAAGAGCGGCACGAATCCGAATTCGTGAACCGCGTCAATCAAATCCTGTTTTGTTTCAATATAAAAATCAAATTTCTTCATATCAGTTCAAAAAGCTTTGTTTCATCCGCTTTCATTTCAATTCTTATCATATCTCCTCTGCCGGTTATCCCTTCATTCTCAAGCAGTTCGCGGTATGAGCGCTCTGACTTCAGGCGAATAATCTTTTCACCCTCCTGAGAGGAATGAACGGCGAGATAATTATCGCTGACACAGACAATATCGCCGGAATCGCAATATATATGAATACCGTTCGCCTCGTAAAACGCGCGGATTTCAGCGGCGGTATAATCCTTTTTGAGATTAGAAGCGGAAATGTACGGAATATTATTCTTTTTGCATATATCAAGCGCCTTCGTCATATATTCCGTTCTGAGCTCCGAGAGAAAAATCACTGCTTTATACTTTTCGCAGACTGCTTCGAAATCGGAAACATCATATAAATCATAGGGCGCGCCCGCAGAGCCGAGAGCTCTTCTCATATTGAAAGGTGCGCTGCGAAGAGCGCAGTCTGTCATATATTTATACGCGCTCTCATCAACGAATACCGCGACTTCGGCGGTGCTTTTTCTGTCCTCTTTTGAGAGCGAAGAGGCATAGATTTCGCGCATCTGCGCCATTTCCGCGAGAATCGCGGACGAATCATACCAGCCGCCCCACATATCAAACCACCAGAAGCCGTTTCCTTTTATAAGCTGGCGGGCGAATGATTTGCGAAGAGCCGACTGCGTCTGCTCCGCGCTCTTAAGCGGCTGCCATATCGGGCCGTTATACTGCCCCTCATCACATCCGCCGTGCTCCGAGAGAAGGCCTGTCAGATGCGTTCTTATATCGCATTCCTGCATGCAGACTTTTCCGTGAAGGCGTACGGAGTCGGCGGGATACATCTCGGTCCAGTCGATATCCGCGCTCCTGTTATCGATATAGGAATTCGGCGAGCAGATAAAATCGATATCGGGGCATTCAAGAATTGTTCTGAGAGCGTGAGTGCCGTAAAGGGGCGAAGAAACCTCGAGCGAATAGCCGTAAAAAGTGCCGACGGCGAGATTCCCGCCGCACGCCTGCTTAGCAACTGAGCTGAGATAGCATATATCGTCAGCGACTGCATTCGAGGCGAATTCAAGATATCTCGCGAGATGCTCGTTTTTATGGTAAGGTCCCTTGCCGCCGAGCGCGGATAAATCGGGAATCCCGGCAAATCCGCAATCCGGATAATACTTTTTGAGATAGGCGTTGAATGCGCCTTCCGCATTTTTGCAGAAACCGGCGTTAAGGTCAAAATGGAACCACTCCTCGGTGTTTCCGCCGGCTATCTGATAGCCGACGATATGAGAAGCGTAATTGCTCTGACTGATATGCTCTATAGTTTTTCTCAGCATTTCCGCCGCCGTTTCGCGGAATTTATCGGAAAAGAGCGATTCTCTTCTGCCCGTGCCGTCAAGGCAGTCGGGATTCTCTTCAATCCACCACAACGGCATTGAAACATTGACACGGGGGAAAATGTAAGCGCCGGGGCAGGCGGAGAGAATCTTTTCTATTGAGGCGTCGAGCGCGGAATAATCGGGAGCATCTTTTTTATCGAAAATGCCTGCGGTAAAAGGCTTTCCTGTTTCGTTGGCGTTAATCCATCTGCCGGCAAAGAGCACGGGCACGGAAAACAGATTATAACCCGCCCGAGCGAATTTGTCATAGTTGTTGAATTCTTCAAGATAGGTCATATAAGCCGCCGCAGGGAGCGGCTCACCGTTGATGAACAGAGCGGGTACTCCACCGCAGTCATCAACATAAGAATATACTCCGCGATATTTATCCATATCTCTTTCACCGCTTTCGTATTCTGCGGTAAACTCCGCATCTTTACCGGGGCGGTAAAAATTGAAGAATCCGCCGAAAAAAGTTATAAGCGTGAGAAAAAACGCGATTATTCTGCTCATCATTCTCTCTCCTCAAAAGGATAGACAAGGCCCATCTGCCGCCTGCATTCATCCATAATCCGCATACAGTCGAGAGTCGATTTATGGGGAATATAAAGGGATTGAGTCCTGCCATCTCTGATTTCGGCGGCGGCGCAGGAAAACTCGGTCAGGTAATCTGTTCTGCCCGTAAAGGTCTCCTTGCCCGATTTTGATCTGAGCGAGGCAAGGGCCGCCATATGAAAGACGGGAATCGTGATTTCGCCCTGCGTGCCGGTGATTTTGCAGCTCTCTTTGAGGCGGGTCAGAGACATATTGAGAACGCAGTCAAATCCCGCATACCCGAGAGTCACCTTCTCGCCGATATCTATGCCGTCTTTCAGCTTTCCCCTGCAGGAAATCCTGTCGGGATATCCGAAAAGATTATAACAGTAGGTAATCGGGTAAACGCCTATATCGAGCAGGGCTCCGCCCGCTGTTGAGGGCATCAGAAGGCGCGAATTCTTACTCATCATCACGCCCGGAAAAGCATAATTTATCTTAACGCCCGTGATTTCGCCGATGCGTTTTTCATCAATCCATTTTTTGACCGCAAGCGCGACAGGCGAAAACCAGGTCCACATCGCTTCGCAGAAATAGACATTATTTTCTCTTGAGGCGGCAAGCATTTCGGCGGCCTCTTTTTCGCTGACGGCGACCGGCTTCTCACAGAGCACGGGCTTCCCCGCGTTCAGGGCTTTTAGAGAATACTCCGCGTGAGAGGTATGCGGAGTCGCGATATAGACCGCGTCGAATTCGCCCCGACTTAGCATCTCCTCAAATGAAGAATACGCTGCCGCCCCGTATTTTTCTGCAAAATCACGCGCTTTTTCCTCATTTCTCGAATACACCGCGGATATCAGATGATCGCCTTTGGTAATGCTTCTCGCGGTATTATTCGCTATGCTGCCGCTGCCGACATAAGCCCACCTGAATTTTACCATTTTTATCTCTCCCCGTCTGTTATCGGTTTCATTGTAGCACATTATTTTTTTGTCTTCAATATTAAAATAACCGTGCGCCGTAACTGCGCGGAATAAGAAAAGCAGCCGCCCTCTGAGGACGGCTGCCGTTTAATTTATGCTGTTTCTGTATATTATTTCGATTATATAATAACATTTATAGGGTGACAAAAAGGAGACAAAAGATAAGTCCTCTCTCCCGGCGTTACCGATTTATAATAATATGTACATTCCCGAGGACCGGCAGATATTTAAAAAATATATGACTTTACACAGCAATAAATATTTTTTATAATTACATCATATTAATTGACTTTCCGGCGAAAAGGAGATTTGCCATGTATGAATGGAATCTGTTTCTGAATATCCTGCTGTCGATAGTGATGGTGGTCAGCTCCGCGCTCTCGCTGCCGCTGAATTCGCTGCTTTTCCGCATTGACACGCCCGCCTCTGTATTTGAGAGCGGCGATGATATGTATACCGTCATCTGGTCAACCTCGCTGCCGGGCACGGGATGCGTCACTTATGAATATGAGGGCGAGGAATACAAGGTCTGGGATGAACAGTATGCAATCATCCGTTCGACCGATTCTGTCCACAGCGTGAGAATTCCCAAGAAGCATCTTGATAATAACACCTATACTTATCATTCGCAGCATGTGGGCACGAAGCGCGCTTATGTGGCGGTAAAAGGCAGGACCGTTTCGTCCGAACCCGTTGAATTCAAAGGATATTCCGGTCAGGAAGAAATACACGCGCTTGTTCTTTCCGATATTCACGAGAATCCCGATAATGCCGAAAAGGCGATGAAAAATTTTGATAAGAGCGCGGATCTGCTGATAATGAACGGAGACGAGGTCAGCCTGATGACGACCGAGCGCAAATTCAAGCAGGTGCTGACTTACGCTCACCGGTTCTCCAAAGGCGGGATTCCCGTAATCTATACGCGCGGAAACCACGAGAACCGCGGAGAATACAGCATTCCGTCAGTTGAAATCTTCAAGACGACCACGGGCGGGATGTATTACACCTGCAATTACGGACCGGTCAGCTTTCTCTGCCTTGATACGGGCGAAGATAAAAAGGATACCGACTGGACCTACAGCGGGCTGGTCGACCTGACAACATACATAGGCGATGAAACAGCGTGGATGGAATCGCTCACTCCCGATGAAGACGCGGAATACAGATTGGCGGTGGGACATATGCCGAACGCGGACAACCGCTACGGCTATGACTGGACAGACACTCTTGAGGGGCTCGGTATAGACCTCTATGTCGCCGCGCACAAGCACCGCATAAGTTACGAATACAACAAAGGAAAATTCCCGTTCTATCAGATGATTGACGGAGGAAAGTCAAGGGATGACGATTATCTCGCGACTATGCTGACATTCGCGCAGGGAAAGATCTACGCGGAATGCTTTGACCAGAAAGGCAACTTCAGAGGCGACTATACATATGAAATAAACTGATTACCGAAAGCCCGCAGGCGAAATCACAGGCGGCTTTATCAGCGAAAAGATGAAGACCGGCACGCTGCAATTCAATCTCAATTAAAAACTCAGCGCAAAAAGTCCGCAGACTCGATTGAATCTGCGGACTCTGTTTTATATTCGCTTTTTTACCTTATGCGTTCGAATTCGTTGCTGCCGGCGAGATCATCCGAGCTGCTCTTCCAGGTGAGGTGGTCGGTATCTTTGAAAATTATCCTTCCTGAACGATTTGTTTTTGATTACTATTACCGCCGCTATGGCTGCGACGAGAACGGCAATCATAATTATACAGAGTGCCTTCTTTTTCATTAGCTCTCGCCCCTCAATAATTCTCAAGCGACCAGATATATTCTTCCGCCCAACTGTACTGATTCATAAACTCGCCGTGATAACTGTCAGCAGCGTCAGCTGTGCCGGTAAGATAATCATAATAGTCGCACTTGATTAAACCTGTATCAATCGCATAGGAATTACTGTTATGTATCAGTATACCCTCAAATCCCTGCTGTATCAAATCTTTTCTTAAAAAATAGAAGATCGTCTTGAAATTGAGTATCGCTTTTTCGGGAGTCATGGATTCGCCGAATATTGCGGCGCAGATTTTTTTTCTGCTCGCGGACGCGCCTTTGAGACAAATCAGGTAGGCGAGCATTTCCTTTTCTCTCTGCCTCTTGAAAGTCATCGGTTTTCCGTCTGCGAAGACCTCAAAATTACCGAAGCACTTCACTGTGATTTTTGCTTTTTCGCCTTTATCGACCGGTGTGCGCAAATTGTCGAGCACGGCTTTGAGATCCTTATCCATCACGGGCTTCAGAATATATCCGCTGACAAAAAGCTTGAGCGCGTCAAGCGCGTATTCGCTGTAAGCCGTGACCATGACTATATTCATTTTCGGGCATTTCTTCTTGATTATCTCCGCAAGCGCCAGCCCGTTTTTGCCCGGCATCTGAATATCGAGAAACGCAATGTCAAACGCGCTTTTTTCTATAAGCTTCATCGCGGAATTGTATTCGGAAGCGAAAGAGTATTCGTTACCGGGTGCCACTCTCTCGAGAGCTTCCGACAGGTCCTCTCTGAGGTATTCCTCATCATCAACAATAAGTATCTTCATATTCACTGTTCCTTCGGAATAATAATAGTTACCTTAGTGCCCTTGCCGGGCTCACTGCTGACATCAATTGTGCCTTTACACATAAGACGCAGTCTCTCTGCCGTGTTTTTTATTCCGACATGATTCTTGAAACCCGGATCATCAAGTATCGCCGTATCAAATCCGGCTCCGTTATCCTCAATCTCTATGACATGTTCATCTTTTACGAGCCGGGTGGAAACCCTGATTCTGCCGTCGGTCTTATTCCGGGCACGCAGGCCGTGTTTTATCGCGTTTTCAACGCTCGTCTGAATAGCGAAGGGCGGGATGTCAAAATCCTCATCCTCTATATCGTATTCAACCTCAATACTTTTGCCGAAGCGTTTCTGCTCGAGATAGATATAGTGCTTCACCAGGTCAAGTTCGCGTTCGGCGGGAATGCACTCGGTTTCATTGAGAAAATCGGTGCAGCTGCGCAGATAACCTGAAAACTCATTTATCGCGTCCGCCGCTTCATCCGGCGCTTTCTTGCACAGATGCCTTATTACCGAGAGCGTGTTGAAAATGAAATGCGGCTGAACCTGCTGATTTATCAGGCGGATTCTCTCCTCTGCCATCATCTTCTCTTTATCCATATTATACTGCATATAGTTGAATTCATAGGAGACGAAAAGGAGGAAGAGAGAAAAGACAATGGCGATATTTGTAAACGCTATGCCGTATCGCAGAGTCTGGATGATAACCGCAACATTCGGCAGCACGAGGAACATTATTATTGCCGCCTTCTCGAAATTATTCATATATCTGATATATTCGAGAACGACTCCGAGCGTAATCACGATTCCGACAAATGCTATGGCTCCGGGAATCATACCGTAGGCAAGGCGGAAATAGGTGTTTCTCTCATCAAAGGTATAAATGAACGGGCGGAATACGTTGATTATAAGCACAACCGAGCCGATAATAAACAGCACCCATTCGATATATTTCCAGTAAAGGCCCGTAATACCAGAGCGGATTGAAATGATATGGGAGACATAATCCGCGACGAGCGGCATGATGAGAAAGCCGAAAAAGAAAGCGCAGAAATTCGATATCCTGACTAAAAAGTAGCCTGCCTGCGACGGATTTCCCCTGAATATCCACGCGAGCGAGTCGCTTATCATCAGCATCATTGCGCCCAACAGAAGGATGATAAGCTTATACGCGCCCTTCCTGTCGAAATGCCTCGTGATGTAAATCGAGACAGCCGAAATCAGGCAGAAGAGCGCTCCCCATATTTCTGTTGAAAAATGCACATACTGTAAAGTGGTCATAATACTCCCCGTGTTTTAATGAACTGTGAATATAATAGCATATTAACTACTCAATATACAATATATTTTAATAAAAAAGTCCCGGATGATTATCCGGGACCGTGATATCAGTCTGACTTTTTCTTTCTCAGAAGCAGGAATGCCGCCAGAATCATCAGCACGGCGCCTGCGCCTATGAAAATATATGTTCCTATTCCGCCCGCTTCGGGAAGCAGAGACGAAGACGAATTCGGAACCTTCAGAACCTGAGGCGGTATGTCCGCAAGATCCTGAACAACCGTAACCGTAAACATATCTCTCGTTCTGTGGTAGCCGGCGGGCGCTTTTGTCTCCTGAACATAATAGACTCCGCAGGGAAGGGCGGGCGAAGCGGCGCTTCCGTTTTCATCGCTCCTGAGCACAAGCTCTTCGTCGTTTACGCTCACCGGAACTGCCGCGTAGTTGACTCCCTCCTTCGTGAGGGTAACCGTTTCTGTATCATCCGCAGTCGCGGGGCGGTAAACCTTGAATTCGGCTCCTTCGAGCAGAGCGGATTCGTCGCCGGTTTTATGCTTTAAAATCGAAAACGTGCCCGAAACATTATCGGGGATTTCAAGATCGGGAGTGCTGTCATCGGGGTCTGCCGGCGTATTCTTGGGATAAACCGAAGCTATATCGGTGAATTCTCCCTCCGCGCCGTCAACAGGCATGGGAATAGTGATATAGAAGGGTTTCGCGGGTTCTTTGACCTTATCGGGATTTGCCTGCTCGCTGACAAGATATCTGCCGTTTTCAAGCGCGAGAGCGCCGTAGCCCGTATCGTCGGTAACTACGCTTCCGACCTTGTTCGCATCGGTTGAATACTCTGCGATTTCTTCATCCGTCGGCTCGGCGTTGACAGAACCGTCCGCGCGGAAAATATCAAATGTAATGCCGCCTATCGGAGTGCCGTCAACAGCGGAGGACTTATAAATCCTGAGGCCTTTTTCGATATTGTCGCTGAAAGTGAAGGTCTGCTTCGCGCCTATCCTGACGGGGCCTTCGGTAACGCCGACAAGCGTCTGGGAAACTTCCTTGCCGCCCTCGGGCTCATAGAGATAGACACCCTTCGCGACATTCTGGATGCCCTTTGTTTCGACGGTGACCGTGTCGCCTTCTTTAGCAGTTACGGTCATCGGATATTTATTTTTGGTATCGGCATTGACGGTGAAGGAATCCGTAGTTACAAAATTGCCGGTGCCGTCATCGTGGCCGCTCTTGACTTTGATTTCAATATCGTCATCGGCTTCGACATTGCCGTTGAGGGTGACATAGAGGCCGATATCATAGGTGTCCGAGCTGCCGGGCTGCAGCTGAGCGCGGGTCACTTCGACATCGCTGATAATCAGCTGCTCTTCCGTTGCATCCTCGCCGGGGAGATTGAAGAGGAAATAAACCAGATTGTTGACTTTGTAGGCAGAGGCGTCGCTGTATGAGAAGCGCTTGGTTACCGTGCTCCACCAGTCCCAGAGTTCATTATTATAATTATGAATCGGGGTCATGATGCCGGGAACCTTTGTCATATCGAGCGAGCCGCCGTAGAATACGCACTGATCGATTTTTTCCTTGCTCATATTCGAATATGCCCAGATTGCCATCTGAACAGCGCAGATAATATCGCTGCGGTTGAGAGAATCGGCAAAATCAGCGTCGAGACCGAGTCCCTTGAGCCTTGTCTTCATTTCATCAATCGAGATGAAGGGATAGGCGTTTTCAACAATCGTGCGGATATGCTTCGCGGCGCTGTTGCTGTAATGCGCGCCGTCTTCAAGATTGACGAGCTTATAATGAGTCTTGTCAACCGGGCTGACTTCAAGGTCGCAGCAGTAGGTCAGATCGTAATTATTATCCGTGCCGTATTCATAGGGGCCGTTGGGAGTCCAGTTGGTTGAATCGAGCTCCGCGGTATTGGTAACGATTATGGTCGCGGGCATATCGAGTCCCGGCGAAAAATGGGTGCACATTTCATAGACGAGATTTTTCGGGAATATTACCTCATAGCAGTATTCGTCGGTTCTCTTTATAATTGTGCTGCTTTTATTGAAATTATAGACGGTGGGAAGATTGTCATCGAGCTTTGCGACAAGGTTCGCAGGAATTTGCGCTTTGTCGCTCTCGCTCAGCGCCTCATACGCCTGCTTCGCGGCAAGGCGGGCGGCGAACATATCGGCAACATAGGTTTCATAGCCGTTTCTGGCCGCTGTATGCTCCGCAACGATATCCGGGTCCGAAGCGTTCCAGGATTTGGAAACGGTATAGGTCGATCTCTTGTTCTGCATCTGCTGAAGCGTATCGATTGCCTCAAGCTGAGCAATTACAGCCGCCACATCCCTCTCTGCGGTAAACGCGACGGGAACGGCGATGCTCAATAACATCACCGCCGCAAAGCAGATTGCCGATATTCTGAAAATTATTCTTTTCATACTGAATTAACCCCTGACTTTCAGCCATAATACGGCTGACATATTTTACTCTTATACACAACTTATTATTATAATACAGAAATATTATTATTTCAATATTTTTCTAAATATTAAAATTAAAATAACTCACAAAGAAGTTAAGCGCGAAGGCAGCAACTGTCAGAACCAGTATTGCGATTGCCGTTTTTCTTGCGGCTCTCGCAGCGTCACTGTCGCGTCCCTTAATCAAATTCAGAATTATCAGCGGGCAGACTACGGGGAAAAGCAGTGATATTATCACAGTCAGAATAACCGCTGTCCGGACAGGCATTTCACCTTCGCCGAAAACCGCTGTTTTCTGATTTGCCGAGGTTCTCTGCGTGCCGTGATAATGCTCGCCGCCGTTGGCGTATTTCTCGAGCGCGGGATCGCAGTATTCTCCCGTTTTTCTGCCCTCTTCAAAATCGTTATGATACCCGCCGTTCCATTCTCTTTCTTCGGCAGGGTCGCAGGCCGCGTTGAATCCCGCGTCATTGAGCATGAATCCGCCGCATATCGGGCACTTTGTATCATTTTCGCCGGTTTTATATCCGCAGTTTCCGCATACTTTTCTCATAGTTTCACCGCTTTCGGATAATTATTTATTATAGAATAAAGATACAATATACCGAGCGGTTTGTCAAGCGGAGTGTTGCCTGCTATCTGGTAAAAACTCCTGTGAAAAATTCACTGGGCGGCAGTATTAAAACCGCTAAGCCCGGCAGCGCTCACGAAGCAGTCAACCCGGCGTTGGTTTTTTCGGCTGAACCGCGTTCTTTTATATTGAATTGCGAATCTTTTATTGATATAATAATGCTTATGAACGGTAATTCGCAAAGATAATCATACAGACTGAATTCAAGCAATAACAAAGGAAGTTATTATGAATCATAAAAAAGGAAGAGCGGAGGCTTGCGGACTCGGCTTTTCTCCCGAAGCGGATGCGCTCGCAAATGCTCATGCTCTGCAGGAAGCTGTAAATGAATATGAATACGTTACCGTATCGGTACCCGGCATCTATGATATCGCGGGTTCAATACGGCTGCCTTCCGATACGCACCTGAGGTTTTCTGACGGGGTCATTATCCGAAGGGTTCCGCTGGCAGACAGACTTGCCGAGGGTAATTTATTCGTGAATGAAGGCGCATTCAGCGGAACATTCAATGAAAATATTTCAATAGAGGGCGCTCATATTGCCGTAAACGGCGTTGAGAGCGCGGCAATATCCTCCGACGGGGACGCCTCTGTCATCCCGATGACTCCGAATGTTGTCACGGGTCTCAGAGGACATATCGCGTTTCTTTATGTGAAACATTTACACATTGACAATGTTGTCATAACCGACCTTATGTCAAAGGACTACGGCATACAGGTATCCGATTTTGAGGATGTCATAATCGAAAACGTTCATATTGAGGGAAAGAAGGACGGCGTGCATTTCGGGCCCGGAAAAAATTTCATTCTGCGCAACGGAAAATTCCGCACAGGAGATGACGCAATCGCGCTCAACTGCGCCGATTATTCGGTGTCAAATCCCAATTTCGGAACTATCTCCGGCGGTCTGATTGAAAACTGTACCGAACTTGCCGGCTCGGAAAGCAGTCTTTTTATCCGCATTCTGACCGGAACGGCCCGAGACTGGAAAAAGGGAATGACGGTCTGTCATTCGGATGCCGTGCGGACAAAAAGCGGCATGTATCGTGTGGTTATGAAGCCGGACAACAAAAAGTATATTTCCGAAACAGAGCCGCGCTTTGAGGAAACCTGCAAAGAACTTGACGGCATCTTCTGGATTAAAACACACAGAGGATATGACCCGCGGGAGATTTCCCTTGAAGCAGGTTGCAGCGATATCACTTTCCGCAACATAACCCTTGAACAGCCGAGAGAGAATTCGGTCCTGATTTATATGAATGACGACGCCTATCTTCACAGCCGCTATCCCGGCAGCGCAATTCCCCGCGTGGAAAACATACGCTTCGGAAACATCAGGCTTATGAATACGGTTGACAGTCTGCTCCGCGTCGAAATGCCGGCTGAGAACATTTCATTTCAAGGCGCAGGCACCGATTGGAACACACCGTAAACCCGGCAAAAACCATCCGCAGATTTTTTAACCGGAGGAAGAAAAATGATTATAAGATTACTGACCCGGGACGATGTGCCGGAGCACGACAGAATAACCTCGCAGGCGTTTGCCTACTCCTGCGAAATCGGAAATCCCGATTCCTCTCTGCCCTGCGAAAAGGTTCTGGGAGCTTTTGATGATGATAACAAAACTCTCTTCGCCGATCTTGAGATAAATGAAAAGAAATGCCGGTATGACGGCGGGATACTGACCTGCGCGGCCGTAGGCGGCGTTGCCGCGAAGCCCGAACACAGAGGGAAGGGCGCCGTTAAAGCGCTGTTTGCAAATATATTTGATAATGAAGATTACGATATAAGCATTCTTTACCCGTTTTCCGAAGAGTATTACAGAAAACTCGGCTATGAGCGGGTCGGACGATGCATAAGCGCGGACATTCCGTTTTCGGAAATAGCGGATATCGGAAGAAATACCGATGTCACTCTCTATGAAGGAAAGAATACGGATGAACTGCTGTCTGTTTACAATAAATGCGCGCAAAACTTTAATCTCTGCTTTGTGAGAGACGGGGCGGAAGCTTACCCGGATAATCCGTACCGCTCGCAAAAATATACGTACTTATGGAAAAACGGCGCTTACGCGACTTTTCAGATTGACAGGGAAAAAAGCATATTATCGGTCAGCGAAATATACTTCGATTCGCGCGAATCAATGCTCGGCATTCTCGGCTTTCTGAGAAATTTTGAGAGTAACCAGAAAACATTATGCTTTGAGAAACTTCCCGTAAACACTCCGATTTTCAACGCAATCCGCGATTTGAGGAACTGCGATATCAGAATACACAACACCGGCTCAGCCGTAATTCTGAAAATGGAAAAAGTGCTTAAACTGCATAAATATCCTGCGCACGGCAGTTTCACAATTCAGGCAGGCGCAGATATATTCGCCGTAAACATTTCGGACGGCGCAGTTGAAGTCAAAAAGGATTATTCGCTTATGCCCGATGTGATAACGGATATCGGCACCGCATCAAAAATAATTCTTTGCGGAGCCGATAACGCGGACTATAATCCGGATATTACAATTAATAATCCGGAAACCGTTTTCTTTGAAATGTTCCCGCCGAAAAATACGTTTTTCTCGGACTGTTTCTGAGCGGAAGGTCGAAGGACGGTTGAAGCGGCAGGCCGTATAATGAGGAGAAGAGCATGAATAAACTGTTATCTTTCCTTTTCTCAATCCTGATGCTCTTCGGAGTTTCGGGAGGGAAATTGAAGTGAAAAACCAAATTGAAATAAGTCAGCTTACGTTTTCGAATGCGGACAGCATTTCAAGGCTCTTTGTAAACAGGCCCGAATACTGCCTTTACTGCAGCAAGGCTCATCCGGGATTCGCCGGATTTTTCGTTCGTCTGGGTCACGAATTCGTGTATTTTGTCCGCGCGCTTTTCGGCGATTATGATCCCGAAGGCAGAGTGTTCTTCACCTATGAAACGCTTGATATCGGCGCGGACGAGCCGTTTTATTTCATTCACGCGAGCGACACTCATGTTTCCCTGATTGACGAGAGAGATTACGGCGACGCGCGGCTTGTCGACACGGCGGAAAAACGTTTTGATTACTGCCCCTATGCCATCAGAGTCCTTGACGAGCTTACGCTCAAGGCAAACGAACTTGAC
>JAEEGF010419932.1_pt1 | contig 17294 bp, 13 predicted proteins | sample 9134171 | NCBI WGS metagenome assembly JAEEGF01 (sample SAMN16246542, study PRJNA631951) | gut metagenome | biome: gut microbiome; feature: rumen; material: AP-attached | host: Bos | place: Iran: Karaj | collected 2018-10 | reverse complement strand
TCTACGACGAAAACCTGATGTAGCTCCTTCGATTCGTTCTATACGGATCTCCTCAATCAAAAAGACCGGGTCACCTTCCGTGACTCGGTCTTTTCCTGTTCTTTTGTATGGTTGGTCCCTTAGAAGGTTACGGTCTTCGGGGCTGCGGTAAAGGATGCGAAGGTCGCGGTGGCATCCTTAAAGTAAAGGACCTCCGTGTTGTCATCATCCGGAGAATACATTCCCTGCAGGGAAGGATAAGCCTCCAGCATGTGTACCTTTGCTTCTCTGCGATCGTCCCGGACCAGGGTTCCGGCTACCCGAACCCACTCGCCGTTCTTGAAGGCACACAGCTCCACCTTGGGATTTGCCTGGATCTGTTTGGAGACATTCTTTGCCTTACCGGTCTGGATGTAGAGCTTTCCCTCGAACAGATCCACTGTTCCGAAGGGTCTGACTCTGGGCTGATCTCCCTCCACCGTTGCCAGATAGTAGGTTTCTGCTTCCTTTAAAAACTTGAAAACCTCTTCCATCATCAAATCTCCTTTCTGTTCAAAACCGATTTTTCCTAAATCAGTTCGTACTGCATCATCTCGTACTTCAGCTGACTGCCTTCCACGAGCTCCGCAGGAAGGAGGGCTCTCGCCACCAGCTTCAGTTCGTCGGATTGGATATCGGTGCGCTTCAGGTTGGCGTAATCGCCGTCGATACTCACCACTTCATAAAACCAGGTCTCCATAGAGCCTCCTTACATCAGTCTCTTGTAGATGTCCAGCATGCTCTCCATCTGATACTGCAGGAGCCATGCCGCATTATTATATTCCGGGGTGGCTTTCACCACTTTTAACAGTTTGGGAAAATATTGTTCCGTGTCCTTGATGGTCCGGTAGATCCGTTCCCGGCTCAGACCCCAGGACATGGTTGTCAGATTGTTACACCGATCGATGCATTTGATGAGAGCCGCTTTGGGGCATTCCGCAATGGCTCCGTAGTATTTTGTCAGAATCTCGTCACGGTTTTCGTCCGTAGTCTTCTCGTGGGTCAGAAGCCGCACAAGTTCCCGGGTCTCCTCGTTTACCGGGAGATCCTCCAGTTTCCGCCCGCAGTCCTCCACCACATCGTGGAGCATGCAGGCCGCGATGATCTCGTCCTCGATGAGATCCATGGACAGGGCATGGCAGGCGAGGTTCAGCGGATGGTAGATGTAGGGGACCACAGACCGTTTGCGTTTCTGGCCTTCATGGGCCTCCACCGCATAGTCCACCGCCTTCAGGGTGTTATAGAGCTTGTAGTTCTTGGCCGTGGTCTTCACATAGGTCTTCATGTGTTCCCAGTTGTAGATGGCCTCCTTGGTGCGGAAAGTATTATTTTTCTCCTCCACCAGTGCCGAGACCGATACATCCAGGATCTCCGCCAGTCGGATCAGTTTATCCGTGTCCGGCCGGTACTCGTCCCGCTCCCAGGAAGATACCGCCTGGAAGCTGACCCCCAGTGCTTCCGCCACCTGTTCTTGTGTCAGTTTCCGCTCTTCCCGAAGCGCCTTCAGGTTCTTTCCGATGCTCATCTTTCCCCCTCCGATGATGCAAGATCTGTGTTGGTTACAGATCCATCTTACGAAACCCTACGCCTCTATAGTAGCGAGTATCGCTTGGACTTTCAAGAAACTTTTCAAGTTTGACTTGAGAATTTCAATATTCCTTCGTGATCTTTTCCAGCCCGTATTCTTCCAGAAATTCCCAGAGCTCTGCATCGTTCCGGATGAGTCCGATCTCCCGGAATTCGCCGGTGTGGATATTGCGGAAGCCCGCCACCTGCTCGCCGTTGCAGATGCTGCAGCGCAGAATGGGCTTTTCGTTCTCGATATCATAGGTCTTATGCTCTACCGATTTTTTTCTTCCAAACATAGGCATTCCTCCTAGTGTAGCGTTCGCAAAATAACTGGACTAATGCGACGAATGCTTGCCCGAGAGTGCGTATTCGAAAACGCAGGCGTAGCGGGCTACGCTGAGGCTTTCGAATGAGTGCTATCGGGATAAGCAGGCAAGCATTCGGTCCGGTTATTTAAGATACGCTACACTAGAACAGATCCAGTGAACTGTCCAGATACACTTCCTCACGAACCTTCAACCGGCACTCGGGCTTCGTCATATAGTACAGCAGGAATTCCAGGACAATGGCGCTTCCCAGGCTCCTGCCCTCGATCTTGAAATTACTGATCCCCATGGGAAGCCAGGTGTCACGGATCCCATCGATCCCGATGAATCCCGGGTTCTCCATGGCATCGGAAAAGCGGTAACCCCGGTCTGCCGTCAGAGACGTGCACCGGTGCTCCGGTCCATCCTCTCCCAGACTCTTTCGGCTCACATCTTCATAACACTTCTTCCGATCCGGACAGGTAAAGGAGCAGCATTCATTGCACAAGAGCTCTACTTTTTCTTTTTGACTTTGCGTCAATCCCCGGAAGGCCTCTATTTTCACGTTCTGACGAAAATCCGGTACCACATACCGAAACTCCGGGCGATCCAATTCTGCCTCCAGTTCCTCCCATCCGGTCTGAACTTTGGTAGTGGAAGATACCAGATAGAGTTCCGGATAGTTCTCTCGCAGATACTCTGTCAATAAGTCGGAAGCCACGATGACTCCTGCCGGAACTGCGCCGTTCTCCGCTGCCATTCGGCACAGCTGATTGCACTTCCGATCTGCCAGATGTTCCTCCCGCAGAAGGGAGTTGCTGAAGGTGAGCCTGGCAGAGATCCCATTTTCCCGCATCAGGGCGAAGACTTCCTCCTGTCTGCTCTCACCGAATCCCACACGGCCACCGCCCCAGAGGCAGTCCGCCGGTGCGCCGTAAACTGAACCGATGTCGCACCAGTCGTAGAAATACTCCCGATGCTCCCGGAACAGACGGAAAAAGATCTTGTACAGTTCATAGAATTCAAAGAGTCCCGGAAGGTGATAATATGCTTTCATTTCCTCACTCCAGATACTTGTCGATCCCGTTGGCGATTCCCGTGACAATCTTCTGCTGGTAGTCTTCAGTAGCCATCAGTGCATCCTCGTCCGGGTTGGACATGTAGCCCATCTCCACGATAGTGACGGGAACCTGACACCAGTTAATGCCACTCATGGTGTCCGTCTCCCACACCTTTTCCCGCTTGCAGCCGGTGGCTGCCACCAGTTCGTCCAGCACTGCCACAGAGAGAGCCTTGCTCTCCTCATAGAGGCTGCCGTTGTAAGGATTGGACGCCGTCTGACAAATGGTCATGGCGCCATGAACCTTGGTATTAGTGGATCCGTTGGCATGGATCCGGATGAAAGCGTTGGCATTCGCATCATTGGCGATAGCAGCCCGCTCGCTGTTGCTGATGTTCACATCATTGGTGGTGCGGACCATGACCACTTCATATCCCCGAAGGGTCAGTTCCTCCTCCAGTTTCAGGGCAACTGCCAGGGTCAGTTGGTACTCTGCAAGGCCGCTGGTGGCGCCGCTGGTTCCGGAGCTGACTTTCGCTTTCATCTCTGTAGCTCCGGGGCCGATGGGTTCCTTCTCGCTATTACCCTTGGCCTGATGTCCCGCATCGATGGCAATGACATAGCCGTTGGGTTCCGCAGGAGTGCGGACCTCCGCCGGGGCGGGAGCCGGTGCAGGCTCCGGATCCGCTGTGCTCGCCGGTTCGGCAGATTCTGCGGGTTCAGAGACAGATTCCGTTTCCTGAGATTCTGTCACCGTTTCTACTGTTTCTGTTTCCTGTACGACCTCAGCTTCAGAATCTTCCGGTGATTCCGAGTTTTCGTCCGCTACAGCTTCAGACGCTTCATTTGCCACTTCGCCCTCAACGCCTGCTGCCCCGTCTGCATCTTCTTTCGCACCGGTGGTTTCTACCGTTTCCGTGGCATCCTGTTTTTCCGGTATCTCCTGCGCCAGTTCCTCCATGGCCACCGGCACCGGTTCTTCATCCTTCGCACCACACCCGCTGACTACCGCCAGCATTCCAATTGTCAATAAAAGCATCACCGGGCGGAGCAGGCGCGATGTGCGCTTACCCCTCCCGGTCTTCCTTCTGTCATTTCTCATCTTGTTGTCTCCGTCACCCGGTTCCATGGCTTCTCTTACAGGATCTCGTCCACCGTGGAGATGGTGACAAATGCTTTCTTTTCGTTGCCGCGAATGATTTCCCGGAGCTTCTGCAGTTCAAAGTAGTTCACATAGCAGATGACCGTCTTGTTCTCCCCTGCGATGGCTCCGTAGGAATCCATAATGGTGCAGGTCTTGTTCATCTCGGACTTCAGACTCTTCACCAGACTGTCCGGATTCTGGGTGATGATGGTCACCTTCTTGATACACTCGAACCGGTCGGTCAGATGGTCGATGATGGCGGTTGCCACCACATAGACCAACAGGCTCAGCAGCGCACTGTTCCGGTTGATCAACACAAATACTGCGGTGTAGACACAGGCGTTGAACAGGATCAGGACACTTGTCATGCTGTGGTTCCTGCCGCTCTTCTCCGTCAACTTCTTGATCAGGATATTGGCAAAGATCTCCGATCCGTCAATACAGCCGCCGAAGCGCAGGATCAAAGAAAGTCCGGCTCCCAGGATCGCTCCTCCGAAGGCCACGGCAATAAAGTGCTCCGTGTCCAGTTCAAAGGGGATCTTCTCGAAGAACTCCAGCCCTACGGTATAAACTGCCGCACCGATAACCGCCCGGAGGAAAAATTCCCTTCCGAGAAAGATCCGCCCCATGACCATAAAGGGGATCAGGATCAGCATCACGCACAGCGACAGATTCACCCCCGTCAGCTTGCTGACAATGATGGCGATACCTGCCGTACCGTAATCGATGGCATCGTTGGGGAGCAGGATGCAGGCGACGGAAAAGCTCGCCATCATCGCTCCCAGTACGATGCAAAAGATCGCTGTCACTTTTGTAAAAAATTCTCTTCGGTCCTGAATGATCTTCTTCATTACCAGTTTCCTTCCAGGATGGCCTTCTTCATTGCTGCGTCGGGCCGGATCACCTGCAATGTTTTACCGGTGAGTTTTGTTTCGATCTTATTGACGTAGAACTCCTGATCTCTCTCCGTAAACTGGCTGAAGGGACAGCTTGACTTGATCATATCCTGTCTCGCCTTCTCCAGATCCCCTCCGAAGAGATAACTGATCCTGCCAAGGCTGCACTGGATGTAATCAGTGTACTTTTCAATCTGTCTCGGATCATCGACTTTACCGCTATCCAGAATACTCTGATATTCCTTCAGGAGTTCCCGGTATCTGCGAACCAGTTCCTCCTGCTTTCCGCTCTGGATATAGTGCTTTTCCAGATGCAACACTGCCAGCAGAACTTCAAAGAGATCGTCCTCATTTCTGCTGATCTCACAGAGTTCTTTTGCATACTGATACCGGAGTTCCAGGGTTGCTACCACATTCTCGGTATCATGCTGGAATTCGTACACTTCCTCCAGAACCTTGTATGCCTCGATCAGCTTGCGGATCCGGGGAGCGCCATGGTATTCATCCACCAGCGCCTTCTCGATTTCGATCTGCTTCCGGGCAAAGATCAGCGCCTGTGCGTACATCTGCTTCTTGTTGTACATCTTCGCCAGCATACGGCAGGAATCGCTGTATCCCCTTCCGTGGGAATGGGTCAGGAAGTTCTTGTACATGCGAAGCTCGACAGCATTTTCCTTTTTCAGGTAACGAAGGGCTTCATAGATATCGTTCCGCCTGTCATAGGTGATGCCGTACTGACGCATACTCCAGCTGACATATTCGAGATAATCTTCTTCCGACAGCTTGCCCTTCTGATCCTCCAGGATCTTGTCCAGCTCCCTCAGCTTCTCAAAGACAGTGTCGTACTCATCATCTATGTAATAATAACTCACTTCAGACTGGTAGAAGCTGTACCGCTCCTTCCAGGAGATGGTGCAATCACTCTTTTCCTCCAGGAGTTCGTGACACTTCTTCAGGTATGCCGGTGCCTCCTTGCGGGACACCTCATCCGCAGCCGTACGGATTTCCCGGAAGTACTCGGTATATGCCTTGGAGGTGTGCTGTGCCTGATAGATCTGTTCGTAGATCGCAATGGCCTTGTCGAAATGCTCCTTGCACTCCGCGTAACTGTAGCTTGCCTTACCTGCATCCTCATGCGCAATGGCGAGGGACCGGAGATTCCGGTCGGTAGCATCCAGCTCGTAGCACTGCTCCGCCAGCTTCAGGCACTTCTCCGCATATTCCTTCCGCAGTTCCTTGCGTCCCACCGTCCGGTAGTTGAAGCAATACTGCTGATAGATCACGGAATACTCGAAGAGGACACCCACATTTTCCAGTTCCCGGTAGGGCTTCAGGATTTCTTCCGCCCGGGCCAGATATTCCAGCGCCTTGCTCGTATTTCCGCGGTAACGCTCCACCTTCGCTTTGTTGGTCCAGAGTTCACAGAGGGATACTGCCGTGGTGGAATCCACAGAGGTCAGCTTCCGCTCCTCAAATTCCGCGATACCCCGATCGCTGTAATGTTCTGCCTCCTCATAAGACTCACGGTTGATACAGATGCGTCCCAAAGTCTGCAGGGCATCCAGATACTCGCCGAAATGATTCTCCTTATCCCAAAGCTGCAGCGCTTCCAACAGGTAATTTCTGGCCTCGCTGTAGTTCTGCTGGGAATTTTCATAGCGGGACATGGAATAGTACAAAAAGCTCCGGAGATTTGCCGGCAGCTTCAAGTGGCCAACCATGACATGCTTGGACTCTACAAAGGAACGGATCCGTGTGACCTCGCCGTTCAGTGCGTAGTGATAGACTGTGTAAACATCCAGTTCCTTCCGGAATTCGGGGCTGAGTTCCTCCTCTGCCACAGCAGCCTCCACCGCATCGCGGACTCTCTTGAAGAATCCGGCATCGGTGCCATACTGCTCGATATACGGCCGCAGGGTCTCCTCCAGTTTCCGGATCTGCTCCTCCCGGGCCTGCGGATCCGTCTCCGCGGAAATGCTGCCCAGTTCCAGTTTCAGCATCCTGCTGATGCTGTCCTGCTTGGAATCATCGGTTGCGGTGGCATCCTTCAAGCCTTCTTCGATGTAATTCCGGATCCGGTTCGAGATGATGTTCGGGCACTCCCGGGACACGATCTCCTGCACGGAATGATGCATATAGCAGAATCCAACATCCTGTGAGATAAACGACAACTGCAGGATATATTCATAAGCATCCGGAGAGATCTGAAGCTGCTCGATGTCCTTTTCGGTCCAGGTCTCGAGGCAGGCCAGCATGTTGACAATATCCTTCATCTCGGAATTCAATCCGCCGATAAACCGGGTGGCCAGCTGGGTGTAGCCCATGTCGAAGTCTTCCACTCTGGGCTCCCGGCCATCCCGCTTCATGTTGAAATAAATATCCTTGCACAGTGCAAGATGCACCGGCACACCGCCGGTCTTCTCCACAATGATATCCACGATGGCCGGCTCTTTGATACCGATATCCGTCAGCATCTTCTTCAGCAGGTCGCCATCCTTGATCTCCAGGATCTCCTCGTAAGCCACATTTTCCTCGGAATTCCAGAAGGGATCCTCCTTGCCCCAGGAGAGCTTGCGCTGTCCGGCGAAAACCCAGAGTACGTTGGGGATCCGGCGGATGAGACCGGTCCGGGACCAGAGCCACTCCTCGGAAACCTTGGCGGATGCGGTCTGATACACATAGTTCTGCATCTGCTCGTAGGTGTCCATGAAGATCACCAGGGGCCCCTGCTCCTTTGCCGTCTGCTCCCGCAGCTCCTTGGCAAAGATCTTCACGATCTCCGTCGCCACATCCTCGCTGGACAACAGATCCAGCTTCTTGATATATTCGCTGTTCTTGACCACCTGCTCCTTCAGGACGGCATTCAAAGAGTCCACTCCCTTTAACAGAAGGGACCCGATGCCTCCCACCACGGGGATCATGCCCACCGCGTCAAAGACCGTCGCTCCGATGGCATTGTCCTGGATCTTCTTGATCTCAGGGCTTTCCGCGGAATAACCCTTGGTGCGGTAGTAGACATACAGGCCGTACTTGAAGAGGGGGAAGCTGAAATTACACTCCCCCTCCAACTTGTTGGCCAGACTTTCCGTAACCGCCACCTGGTCGCAGTTATTCTTCAGATCCTCGAAATTCAGGATCAGTGCCTTGGAATGCAGCGTTGCACCACTGCCCGGATGCACTCCGCTCCGGATGGCATTGCAAAGGTATCTGCAGAGCCAGGACTTTCCGATCCCGCCGAAGCCGTGATAATTGATCACGTAGAATTCGTCGTTATGCAGACCATCATAAGCATCCCAGAATACCTTCCGGGGATTATCACGGTCCGTAAATATCATTTCCGGGTTGCTGATGATCTCGTCGTCATCGTCCAGAACCACTTTTCCCATCTTGGGATCCTCCGGTTAGTTTCCTTTGCTCTCTGCTGCTTCAACAGCGTCCTTTGCATTCTTCATGCCGAACATGACTGCCAGCAGCTCATCGCCGTAGCGATCCAGCATATACAGACCGGTCATCAGCATGCTGTGGATCGCGGAAGTGGTGGGAACATCCTCACAGGGAAGGAACATAACGTACTGGATGGTGTTATCGTCCAGATCCATCTGGAAGCCACCGAAGTTCATGCCGTAGTTTGCTCTGGTGATGAACTCCATTACCTGATTCTCGCACTGGTCATCGGTTCCGATGCTGATGGGGAACTGAACCTTGATGCCGTTGTCGCGGCAGAACACGCGGATGCGGGTGCTCTTCAGCTTGCAATGCAGGGTCACACCTGCCTGGAACACGCTGTATCTCTCGTCGAACTCGATACCGTGCCAGTCGTTCTCGTTGAAATAACTTTCTACCTTCTGTACCAATAAGGGCTTGATGCTTTCGCTCATGAAATTTTCCTCCTAGAAACCTATCGTTTTTGTTTTGATATTCAGCAGCTGACGGAACTCGTCGTCAGCGATCGCCCGATTCACATCATCTTCCGTCAGGATCAGTTCTTCGTTCTCCGAATTCTGTCTGCGGAAGGCCACCTTGCTCCAGATACGCTCGTACAGGTTGCGGATCATACGGGCGTTGCTGAACTCGGCACTCTTCACCACATTGTCCGGAATGGACTGAATGAACTCCCGGATGGCATGGTCGAAACCGTCGGTGTAGGAGAAGTCCTCACCCACCATGGAGAAGAAGATCTCCACCAGTTCGTCCTTGGTGTAATTCCGGAAGGTGATCTCGTAAGGCATTCTGCTCTCCAGTCCGGAGTTGGCCTTCATCAGATCGTCCATCTCGTTCTTGTAACCGGCCATGATGACCACCAGATTGTCGCGGTTGTTCTCCATCTCCGTGATCAGGGTGTCGATGGCTTCCCGGCCGTAATCCGCCCGGCTTCCGTTATCCCGGAAAAGGGTGTATGCCTCGTCGATAAAGAGCACCGATCCCAAAGCATCCCGGCAGTAAGCGCTGGTCTTGGGAGCCGTCTCACCGACATAGCGTCCGCAGAGGTCTCTCGCCTTGATCTCGTAGAAGTAACCCTTGTTGAGGATACCGTTTTTCTTGAAGATCTGAGCCACCAGTCTTGCCACGGTGGTCTTACCGGTTCCGGGGCTTCCCACGAAGCGCATGTGCATGGTGGGTGCCGACAGTTTCTTGCCGGAGCTCTTCAGTTCCTTATACAGCTTGATCTGTGCCACGATACCATCGATGGTCTGCTTCACATTGTCCATGCCGCAAAGCTCGGACAGCAGCACCTCGGGGTCCACATCGTTCTCCTTGACGGACACGTAGATATCCATCAAAGTCTCTTCATCCAGAGACAATCCGTCCCGGCTGCCCTCCCGAAGCAGGAGCTTGTACACGATATCGTCCGTCAGGCGCCGGATGGTCTTCAGACCATAGAAGCGGCCGTCCTTCTTCTCGAAGGCGATGAGCTTCTCCAATGCTTCGTCCAAATCTCCCTCCAACTGTACCCCACGCTGAGTGAGGCAGTACTTCAGGTAGATCAGGAGCTGCTCGTTGGACAGGGGCGGGATCACCAGCTCACGGACCACAAACACATCCGTCAGCACCTGCTCCAGCTTGCGGAGCGCGTTCTCCTCGATATAGGGCACCCGGAAGATCAGCAGGTAATCCCCGCGGTTCTCCGAGAGCTTCTTGATGTTTTCATAAAATTCCTTCTTTTCCACTTCCCCGAGGCAGGCGGAAATGTCCACCAGAAACGCCAGGGGATCGCTGGTCTTCCGTCCGGATCCGACATACCTGTCAGAACTGTCCTTGGCGTACATCTTCGTGGATTCGAACAACTTGTCCCAGGCTCTCTCCGCCTCCTGAGGATCCTCCGGGATCACCACCTCGGTGACTGCCTTGTGGCTGACGGAATTGAACGTGATCCCGTTGTTTTCCAGCACCCGGACGATCTGACCGGTGACGGTGGAAATGCCGTGGCCGCTGTCCATGGAAAGGAGAATGGTGGTGGACCAGACAGACTCCATCACCTTGAACTTCTTGCCGTTCCGTACAACCGTATCCAGTTCCTCGATAAAGGAATCCAGTTCCGGCATGATGACGTTATAACCCTTGGGGCGATTCTCCGTGTCCGGTTTGGAAGGACGGGGTGCATCCGACGCTCCGGAAACCACGCGGAAGGCGGGTGTCCCGGTGGAAGCGGATGAGGCAGACTTCTCTTCGCTGTCGTCCGAAGTATCTTCAGATTCCTCTGCCGCCGGTTCTTCCGGGGTTTCTTCCGGTTCTGCTTCCGCCGAAGCAGCTGCCGGTTTTTCCGTAGAATCCGGTACGATACTGGTCTTTGCGGTCAGCCGGTAATCTCCTTCCTCAATGGACATCTTATATTCGTCCGTCAAATATTTCTTCACCGCACTGCGGATCTGAAAGCTCTGGGTTGTGTCGAAGCTGATGATCTCCAGCTTGCAGCCCTTGGATGTTACCTTCAGGCCCGGAACCGTCTTCTGCAGCATTTCCTTGACTTTCCCAAAAGCGTCCTGTCCGTCTTTGGAATGTTCCTGCAGCCAGTACTGGTTGACTTCCACGGTAACGGTAACGATATTCATATGGAATTCCTCCCTCGGAGTCAGAGTATTCAGAACAGAAAAGATTCAATCATCAGGCCCCTTTCAGAGCTCTGATCAAAACAAGAGAGGTGCCGGTCAGCACCTCTCTTATTATGCAATATTCTGTTCAAAAATGCACTAATTTTTCAGCCTGTTAAGTCACTCTTAATTTGCTTCCGAAGCCACTCTGGGGAACCGCAGGATCACCTTGAACAGATCACCGTCCACAACCAGTTCCATCGTGCCGTTCATAAGCTCCGTCAGGCTCTGTGCGATGGAAAGTCCCAGTCCGTTGCCCTCGGATCCGCGGGAGCTGTCACCTCTCGTAAAGCGTTCCAAAAGTTCTGCGCTGGTGAGATTCAAAGGCTCCCGGGAAGTGTTCTTCAGTTCGATCCGGGCCTCGCTCTCAGTCGCCTCCAGATTCACATAGGCTCTGGTGCCGGGCTGAGCGTACTTTGCGATATTTACCAGAAGGTTGTCCAGAACCCTCTGCAGATGCTGGGTGTCCGCCAGAATACTTACCCGCTCCTCCGGCAGCTTGATCCGAAGATCCAGTTCCTTCTCCGAAAGCTTTTCCTCGTATTCTCCGAGGATCTGTGACAGTACCATATTCACGTCACAGGGCTGCAGGTCTGCCTTGAGATTTCCCGTGGATGCCTTGGATGCCTCGATGAGATCCTCCAGCAGCTTTTTCAGACGCACGGACTGACGCTCCAGAGTCTCCAGATACTCCCGGTTGGCGGGTTCCTCCGCCGGCTGTTCCTTCAGGAGTTCCACATAGCTGATGATGGAAGTCAGGGGAGTCTTGATATCATGGGACACGTTGGAGATGAGCTCCGTCTTGAAATGCTCGCTCTTCATGCGGTCTGCCACCGCCTTCTCCATCCCCTCGCCGGTGGTGTTCAGGGACTCACCGATGACACGCAGATCATAAACCATATGCCGGGTGTCCACCTTGGAGGTCAGGTCTCCTGCTGCCAGCCGCTTCGCCCCGTCTGTCAGGCGCCGGATCTGCAGGCCCACAAAGATCACCAGTGCCGCCACCAGAAGGCTCTGAATACCCCAGGAGAATATGATCAATTCCTCACCGGCGCTTTCCGCGCCCAGGATCACAATGAACAATTCCAGAAGGAGAACTGCGCCGCAGATCAACACCAGTCTCCAGAACAGGGGCACATTGCCGCGCCACTGAAAAGCCAGTCCCTTCCAGCATCTGCCGAGGAACCGGAAGAAGGCTTTCAGGAACGCGATGCAGCAGATCAGGAAGAAAATGCCTGCCACAACGCCTACACCGATGGGTACATAGCGGAGGTCATAGATGGTGTTTGCCAGTTTGACTCCCTGAGATACCAGGTCATCACTGGACCAATTAATGGGATCCGCCACAGTGCACAGGACATAATAATCTTTGCCCTCATCCACCACATATTCACCGTCGATGTATGCTCCGTCACGGTTTACCACATACCCGTACTGTCCCCAAAGGTTATCAATGCTGTACTCGATCTCTGTATGCTCTCCGAGGGTGGCGCTGTAAGTGTACAGATCCTCAATGTTCTCCAGCATTTCCTCGCTCAGAGTACAGACCGCATAAGCACTCCGGTCTGTCAGATCCACATTCTCCGGATCCTCTGCCACATAGACCGCATATCGGAAATTGGTATCCTGCAACTCCTTCAGGCGGAAATCATCCTTGTGATCCGACAGGGCATACACCGCGTAGGTATGCAGTTGATTCCTGTTCCATCTGGTATAGTAGCCACTTCGATTCGTATACAGGCCGTAACCAGACTGCAGTTCTTCCACCACTCCGATGCAACATCCCAGAACCGCACCCGTCACCAGGACCCAGATCAGCCAAAACCAGGCCCCGTGGGGCTTCCGTTCTTTTTTCAGTTTCTCCTCACCGTTCTTCATGATCAATCCTTTCCGGTCTGCTTCTTCTCCAGATAATACCCTCTGCCCCAGATCATCTTCACGTATCGGGGTTCCGAAGGGTCGATCTCCACCTTTTCTCTCAGATGCCGCACATGCACCGCCACAGTGCTCTCGCTTCCGAAGGCCGTATCTTTCCAGACCTTCTCATACACCTCCGCGGGGGTGAAGACCTTTCCGGGATTCTCCATCAGAAGTTTCAGAATGTCATACTCCGTGCGGGTCAGCTTCACCGGCTCGTCATCCAGGAAGACCTCCTTGGTGCGATCCGACAGGCGGATCCTGCCGCAGACCAGTTCGTCCGTTTGCTCCACATGTCCTCCTCCCAGCTGCATATATCGACGCAGCTGCGACCGGACACGGGCCATCAGTTCCACAGGGTTAAAGGGCTTTGTCACGTAATCGTCCGCTCCCAGGTTCAGTCCCAGGATCTTATCCGAGTCCTCGCTCTTGGCCGTCAGCATGATCACGGGCACATTTCCCATTTCCCGGATCTTCGCCAAAGCTGTAACTCCGTCCATCACAGGCATCATCACATCCAGCAGCACCAGATGGACTTCCTCCTGCTCCAGTACCTCCAGTGCTTCCTTTCCGTTGCCGGCAGTCAGGACTTCATATCCTTCCGACTGCAGGAACAGCTCGATGGCGTGGACGATATCCTTGTCATCATCACAGATCAAAACGCGGTACGCTGACATATTCCCTCCCATTGCCCTGGCGGGCTCCCGTCCAGGGCTTCTTGTGATCACAAGCTTATTCTGACACAGATGTATTTAAGAATCTACGGAGTAACGGTTTAAGATTTGTTTAACTTTTGCTTTTTTATGTTTATTATATGCAAAAAGGACGAAGTAGAAAACTTCGTCCTTTCCCTCTGATTTATGCTTTTTTCCGGAATACCGGTGCAATCTGATCGATCAGCTGTCGGAAACTGTCCATGAAGTCCTTCTGGTGCTCCACGATATAAGTCGTATCTCCGCGAAGTCCCGCATTCTCCAGGTTCTGCGCCTTCTTGGAAAGCTTCTCCGCACCCAGGATACGGATGGAACACTTCAGGGAATGGATCTTTGCGGTGTAGGTCCGGTAATCCTCGATCTCATACAGGTGCTGCAGTTCTGCGGCGCGCTCGCCTGCGGAATTGTAAAACACCTCCAGGATGGGCAGGTAGGACTCCTCCGTTCCCAGATGAGCGATACCCAGGCTCAGGTCGATGTCCGGGCACTCCCGGATGGGTGCCAGGGGATCTGCGAAAGGAACCATGGGCTTCGGTGCTGCCTTCTTCGCTTCAGCGGGTCTGTCGTTCCGGATCACCCGCTCCTCCGGCAGATACTTGATCATCATCTGCTCCAACGCAAGCGGATCGATGGGCTTGGTCAGGTAATCGTTGAAGCCGGCCTCCAGATACTGCTCTCTCGCACCGGAAATGGCATTTGCGGTAAGACAGACCATAGGAGTCTTGATATTCCGGTCTTCCGGCGTGCTCTGCATTTCCTTCAATGTCTCGATACCGTCCATATCCGGCATCATGTGATCCAGGAAGATCAGATCATATTTCTTCTCCCGTCCCAGCCGGACTGCCTCCCTACCTCTGGTAGCGGTGTCCACCCGGACCTGCAGCTGCTTCACCAGTCCCCGGAACACTTCCAGGTTCAACTCGTTATCGTCCACCACAAGGATCCGGGCGTTGGGAGCCGTAAAGGAAGCCCGATAGCGCTCATGCTTGCGGCGGAAAGCGTGGTAAGCGAAACGGTAATCTCCCAGAGGATCCCATGCCATAACGTCCTGTTTCAGTTCGAAGGAAAATACGGAACCCTCGCCGTAGACGCTGTCCACATGGATCTTGGAGCCCATCATATCCAGCAGATGAGCGGTAATGGCCATTCCCAGGCCGGTTCCCTCGATGTGACGGTTGCGCTTTTCTTCGATCCGCTGGAATTCCTCGAAGAGTTTGTCGATATCTTCCGCCTTGATACCGATTCCGGTATCCTTCACCGCGAACTTCAGGAGGACCTTGTTCTCCTCCTCGGGAAGCTTCTCAAATCCCAGGCAGAAGGTAACTTTTCCTTCCTGGGTGTATTTCACTGCATTGGTCAGCAGGTTCGTGACGATCTGCTTGATCCGGATCTCGTCACCGTGGAGCATCTTTGGTACATTCCCGTCGATCTCCAGTTCCAGGGTCAGCCCCTTTGCCTCCGCACGGCTCTTGGCCATGATCATCAGATCGTTGATGACGGAGGACAGATCATAGTCCACCGGGATGATCTCCAGCTTGCCGGCCTCGATCTTGGAAAAGTCGAGGATATCGTTCACCAGTCCCAGCAGAGTACGTCCTGCGGTCTGAATGTTCTCCGCATAGCCCACGATGGATTCATTCCGGGACTCCCGGAGGATCATCTCGTTCATACCAAGGATCGCGTTGATAGGCGTCCGGATCTCGTGAGACATGTTGGACAGGAAAGAGGTTTTCGCCTCGTTAGCAGCGATGGCTTCCTCTGATTTCTCAGCGGTTTTCGTCAGATCCAGCAAGTCGATGACCTGCAGGAGCAGGACCAGCAGCGCCACACTCATGTTGGTCAGGGAAAGTCCGTATGCAAAGATCTGCAGGATGGATGCCAGCAGCGTCATGGAAGTAAAGGCCAGGACCATACGCCGCATGTTCTTGTAAATGTTCTTATAATACTGAGCGACGATGTCCAGATGGATCAGCATGGTCAGGGTCGGTGCGATATAGCAGACGATAAAGCCCGGTCCCCGCTGATAGGTATTCGTCTCGTCAAAGGTGTAATAGAAGCCTGTGAACTGGGAAATGACCAGCACGACCACTCCCAGAGTCAGGATGATCTTCACCGCCAAGAACCGGTGTTTCGCCGGATGCCCGCTCTTCAAGTCTCCGAACATCTGCATCAGGTACCCGTTAAAGAACATCAGAAGCACCAAAGACAAATAATAGACCAGGAAATTTGCGATCCTCACCATCCAGAAGCCCATATCACTGGCGTCACCGCGATAGATATACGCATAGCGATCCCACATCAGTAACAGACACCCCAGGGTTTCCAGCATAAACAGGCAAAACTGACGCTTCGTCTTGATTCCCACAACAAGAGACATGATGGCCGCCAGGCACAGCATACTGCTGAGGATCATCATAAGATTTAATTGATTGTAACGAAGAAAATCCAAAAGCATTCGAACACGTACTCTCCCTTGAAAGCATAACAAACAAGACAGGTCTCCCTGTCCCGTACAATGCCGATTTTACCGTAATAAAGTGCCACGGTCAACGCCAAAAAAGCCCCAAAACTGCGCAATTCTGCGCAATTTCTGCGCAACTGTCACGCAACAGAGACGGCAGTTTCCGCGTAATGCCAAAACTGCCGTCATCCCTTCTTTCCACTGCTCAAAACAGTGTTATTTTCAATTTTTCTTCGATTTTCGGAACATAAATTTCCGTGCCACGTTGATCCCGATCTTGAAGGGCAAGGGTCTGAGTGCCTTGTCTGCCTCCTTCAGCTTCTCCCGGATGGGGATGTTCTGAGGGCAGTGCATCTCACATTTTCCGCACTCGATGCACTGGGATGCAAAGGCCGGCTCCTTGGTGAGTCCCACAGTCTGGGCATACTCGAAGCGTCCCTCGTTCTTGGACTCAATGTACATGGCATTGTAGCACCGGAAGGTTCCGGGGATATCCACTCCCTTGGGGCAGGGCATGCAATACCGGCAGCCGGTACAGCCCACCTTCTCCTGCGCCCGGATCTCCTCCGTCACCCGGCGGATAATGGCAAAATCTTCCTCGGTGAACTCGCCCGCTTTCGCTTCCGATGCGGTGCGGCAGTTCTCCTGCACCATCTCCACGGAATTCATGCCCGACAGCACCACCGTCACCTCCGGCTGATTATACAGCCAGCGGAAACTCCACTCGGCGGGGGTCCAATTCCGTCCACTCTCTTTCATGATCTTCTTCGCCCCATCCGGCAGCATGCCCACCAGCTTGCCACCCCGGAGGGGCTCCATGATCACCACAGGGATTCCCCTGGCTGCAGCGGCCTTCAGGCCGTCCACTCCCGCCTGGGAATACTCGTCGAAATAGTTGTATTGGATCTGGCAGATATCCCAGTCATAATCGTTCAGGATCTTCAGGAATCCGTCGGTATTTCCATGATAGGAGAATCCAATGTTCCGGATGGCGCCGCTCCTTTTCTTCTCCGCGATCCAGTCCAGGACTCCTACCTTCTTCAATTTCTCCCACATGGCGATGTCCGTCAGATGGTGCATGAGATAGTAGTCCACATGGTCCGTCCTCAGGCGACTAAGCTG
>JAEEGF012254496.1_pt1 | contig 17304 bp, 11 predicted proteins | sample 9134171 | NCBI WGS metagenome assembly JAEEGF01 (sample SAMN16246542, study PRJNA631951) | gut metagenome | biome: gut microbiome; feature: rumen; material: AP-attached | host: Bos | place: Iran: Karaj | collected 2018-10 | reverse complement strand
GAAAGTGGAACACAAACTCATTGACGAGGTGAACTCTCGTGCCTCTGCGTTGTTTTATTGGGATTATGATGATAGACTTACTGCCGATTCGGAAGGTTTGGCGCATCTGATTTATGATTCCGGCAAGTTCATCCGGGAATATTTGAAGACAATGCCCAATTCCTATAAGCCATCAATAGACAATGTACAATATAATGTTGATATTCAGTATATTAAAACTGACTCTGTTAATGCACAATCGCGTTATGTCCCACAGTGGATTACGCAGCATGAGGATAAATCTGACTTGACCAAGACAGCGGTAATCCTTGCCGATGAGTCGATGCTTCCCCAGGTGCTTGAGGTGCTTACTGATGACAAAATCAACATTACTATGGGATATAAACTGAGCGATACTCCCGTGCTGAGTTATATCATCGCTTTGTCTGATTTGCAACTGAAAGGTGTGCGGCCGTCCAAGGATACACAGTATGCGGCGGCACAGCAACCATTATCGGATGATGAACCCGTAAACCGGTTTTTTTATTATTCATTTTACAATAAGACCCGAAACCATCCTTTCACCGTGAAGGATGACACGTTGTGGAATAAGGTCGTTGCAGGCGATGACGGCAAATCCATGCTCGATTATCTTGACCAGAATGTTTTGGCATCATTTGAGAATTTCAACGGATATAGTGATGAATCTGAAGCCAAGGCGGATGCGGATTCCAGTATCGACCCCGATGCTGATTCGGCTGCTGGGTCCGATGACAATAATGAAAATGAGACCAATCCTTATTTCGCTTTGTATGCTGAGGCACTGTATCGTACACACCTTGCGATTGAAAAGTTGCGCAGCATGAATTTTGATTTTGGCCGTAAACTCACATGTCGTCTTCTTGAGCAGGTACTCAGGAGTCAGTCCGTACCGTTTCATGGGGAGCCGTTGGAAGGACTTCAGGTGATGGGCGTGTTAGAAACTCGTTCCCTCGACTTCGACAACATTCTGTTGCTTTCCGCCAACGATGGTATTCTGCCTAAACGTGCCCAAAGCAATTCACTTGTGCCGTATTGCCTTCGCCAACCGTTCGGACTGACTACCGAGCAGGAACAGGTCAACATTTATGCTTACATCTTTTTCCGTCTGCTGCAACGTGCCAAACATATCACACTTATGTTCCCTATTTCGAGTAGTGACATGGGACAGTGCGAGATGTCGCGTTTTATGCGTCAACTGCTGGCGGAAACGGATTTTGACATAAAGACTTCGCATTTGGATTTCAGCACGGAAAATAGTTTTGCGGAATCTCAGATTCAGAAGATTGGGAAAACTAATGAAATTCTTAAAGACATATTATATTCGGCAAACGGCAAAGTCTATGAAAAACAGTCTTCTGATGTGGAAACGGATACGAAACAGAAGGCTATCCGGTTATTGTCATTGTCATCAATCAATAATTATCTTAATTGTCCTCTTCAGTTTTATTTCAGAAATGTTGCAAAAATGCGCGTCAAGGATGAAATCAGTTCCACCATACAGCCAAATCAGTTCGGCACTGTGTTTCATTCCGCAGCACAATATTTTTATACGAAGATTACAGATGGTTCACCGGATTGTCGGATAACCGAAGAGCTGTTGGAACAGCAGGTGAAACAAGGACTTGTCGATTTGTCTGTGGATGAGGCGTTTAGGAAGGAAATATTCGATTGTGAAGGCTCCGAAGTCAATGATTATGTTGGAGAACTTGTCATTGCTCGTAAGGTTATAGTGGAATATCTGCAACGACTTGTAGAGATTGACAAGAAATTGTCTCCATTTCGTATTTTGCAGATGGAGAAGTTTCATTATTCCATTATGAAAGTTAATCTGCAAGAGGAAGAACATGACTTGTTTATTGGCGGAATCATTGACAGGTTGGATTATATTGAAAACTATAAGGGAACGGGACCTGCCATTCGCATTGTGGATTACAAGACTGGAGGGAAACAATCGGATGATGCCAAGATTGCATCCATAGATGACTTGTACGATGTGGAAAAGAACAAGATGCCGAAGTATGTGCTTCAGACATTTCTGTATTCGCAGGCAATCAAGGAAGAGATGGAAGGCAAAACAGTTCAGTATCCTGAAATCAGATGGGCTGATGATGCGCACATAATGCCTTCAATAATATTCATCAAGCAGTGCAATGATGCCGAAAATTATGATGCCCGCATCATTTTTGGTCAAGACATGCTTACTGATTTCAGGGATTGTGCCGATGAATTCAAGAAGAAATTGTCGAACTTTCTGAATGAAGAATTGTTTAATCCGGAAAAGCCGTTTGAGGCTACGTCAAACGATAAGCATTGCAAATATTGCGATTATCGCTTGTTGTGCGGAAAAAAGGATTAATATGGCTTGGATTCAACCCCGGCAGTTATAATGCGGGGCATCTCACCTGTTTCGTCTGAATAACAGTTCCGTTGGTTTCATCATAGATGAATGCCACAATATTCAAATTATCAGGATTCCAGCCGGTTCCGGCAACAGACAAGTTGTAAGCTTTGTTGGACTCATTGCCTATTGTTTCTCCCCATGTATTGTTGAGAGAACATCTCAGCACGTGGCCATGATTGTAATCAGGAATGGTCTCCTGACCGTATGCCTGCTGGCAGACTAGATTGTCTTCAGTAACATAAACACATAATTTCAGACTTCCGTATTGTTTTGTGACAGTGTTGACGATGACATTGTAACTGCTGTCGTCAGCATTCGGAGTGACGTTGATTGTTATGCTGGCATTGGCAGGGGTCGTGTCGGCAACCAGTCCGCTGATTATTGATTCCCATTCACCGTAGCCATGCAGATATGTGCCGTTTGTCAAAGCTCGGTTGATGATGCCGTTAGGATATGCAGTTACGCCATAATGGTTTGTCAGTGAATCACCGACAGTTGTTCTGAAATCGGCAGTGTAGCCCCTTGTCGGGATAGGTCTGGCAAAAACGCCTGAATGGATGGCTATCACCACTATTCTGTTGGGATACATCTTCATCAGTTTTTCAACTTCCACTGCAGCATCAGGGCAGTTCGGACACATGTTGCCGGTATATTCCTCAAGGAGGATTATCCGCTGATCGTTGTAGGTTGTAGTGTCAGCTGTTATCGGCGTCAAGATATCATCTGGATCAATAATCTCGCACGCTGAAAAACATAATATTAATAATAAAGGGAGAAGATATAATGTTTTTTTCATAAGACACTGTTTTTTAATATATTAGAATGAAGTGCTGATTGATATTGATGCTCCTGATGCAGCCGGAACGTATCTGCATACGCCGCCGACGCAAAGCAGACCTTCACGCTGACGTCCGTATGATAGTGCGATACGGGTTGCATTTTTAATGAAACCGATTGAGGCATAATAATAATGAAGTCTCTGGCTTTTTTCAGGATTGCCGTAGTTCCATTCATCCAAAACAGTCAGGAACCACTGGTTGTGAAGGGTGTATTCCAATGTGAGGGTTGCCCAGTCACCGCGATCCTGCTTGATTCCATCGTCATTTTTGCCAACGAAAAGGGCCTGGCCTTCGAAACGCAGACTGTTATCGGAATTGATTTTCCACGTTACATCTGCGATTCCGATGTTCGCATTTACAACACCGTATTCGCCTATCGTGTGACCTTCAACTCTGTCTTTGTCGTAGTAAAGATTTATATATGTGAAGATGGCCTTCCAACTCTTGCTGAATTTCTTGGTGACGATAACGTTGAAGTCTCTGAAAAGTTCGTTGTCGCCGACCTGGAAGAACGGTGATTCATAGTGGAATTCATCGATTACTATCTTCTTTGTGTCATATATGATTGTGAAGTCGGCCTCAATTGACATTCCATATTTGCCACCGATTTTGGTCTTCTTTGGAATCGTGTAGATGACATTGCCTTTGAGTGACATCTCACCGTTAGGCTGTGAAGCGTAAGGGTAGAGTGAAGGCAGGCTGTAGTGATGCTGCTTGCTCAGAGGCGGTATGAAGTTGATGTCCATTGCGTTGTCGCTGGTGGTATATGTCGATTTAAAGTACATGTTGTCGATTCTCTTGGCGGCAAGTGTCACTCCGAAACCTTTCGTCGAGTAGGATGCGGTTACGAAGAGAGCCTGTCCTGGATTGTAGGAGTAATCGTTCATTACCGACGGATTGTTGATTTTATAGGCATATTCGCCGTAAAGGCCAAAACCACCGCGGGTGATGTTCATTCGACCGCTCCATGCTGCAACGTCTGTCGGCATTTTGAGCTCATAAAGCGTGTCATTGAGGTATTTGGTTGCAGTGCATTTTTCGTGTTTGGTAACGAAACTTCCGCCGAGAGTTATGTGTGTTTCGGAAGTCCAGTTGAAGACATCATTGAAAAGGATGTCGCCGTCGAAACCGGACACTAAGCCCCTGTCGGTGTATTTTGATATATCGACATATTCATTCCAAAACCATCTCTGATAGCCTGTCAAGGCTTTTAACCTTATGCCCTTATATGGCATTATGATTACCTTGGCACCGCGTATGGCATTGTCGTAACCGAGGTTCCATTCCTGGTAGCTGCGCAGTGTAAGTCCGCTGCCGAACTGTTCGTAGAAGTCACCTATTGTAACATCGAAGAATTTGTTGGCGTAGTTGGCGTAGAAGAATGGTATGCCGTAACCTTTTGACTTTTCGTCGAAGCCGTTGAGTGGCGGAGTGTACATTTCGTATCTCATGCCTGCACGGAAATTGCCAACTGTATAGTCCAATTCCCCGAAGGCGTTCATCCCGAAATGTTTTGTCAGTGTTGAGTCGGGGATGCCCATGGCATCATCCGGAACATACAACTGACCGTCATATTTGAGACTGCCGCTTATGCTGGCGTTTTCGTAAAAATTCTGTGCAAAGAGTGCCGATGTTGCCCCTATGAGCAAGACCGACAATAATAAACGTTTGAAATTCATGTGGTTATTTTATTTTTTCACCTTTTGCCACTTTTTTGAGAATCTCGTAAACTTCATCTTCACCGCCTTCGCTATAAGAGGTGTGCTGCCATACTATTTCTCCTTTGCCGTTCAGGATGAAAAGATGAGGGATGTCTCCCACATTCATGGCTCTTTTGAAATCCTGATTTGAGTCGGAGAGTATTTCAAACTCCCAGCCTTTGGAATTGGCAAAAGCTTTTGCGTTAGCGTTTCTTTGTGCATCGTCGATTGATACTGCGTAAATTTTGACGCCGGTTTCTTCTGCCCAGTCGTCATATACTTCGTTGAAAGCATTAAGTTCCTTTATACAATTTTTGCACCATAAAGCCCAAAAGCTGACTATGATTGGCTTGCCGTCATTTTTTATATCCTTGGTATTGAATGATTTGCCATCGATAGTTTTAATGTTTACAGATGGCAAATGTTTGCCGGCAGCACCGGTGCTCTGTGCGTTTGCAGCTACTGTCATGCTGAGAGCTGCGAATAATACTAATAACAGTTTTTTCATTTTATGTATGATAGCTTAAATTATTATTTCCAAAAACTTTTATTTCTGCAAAATTAATGCAAAATATTTATTTTGAAACAAATATTTTCTTCTTCACCTTCTTTTCCTCTACAAAACATGCCCTGTCTCTGCATTGTGGCAATGCCAGGTGTTCCTCTTGGATTATGTTATTGTCCTGAAAACTCCGGAATATCGAGCAAACGGGTTATCTCTCCAAAATAATAGATGGAAGTTAGTTGCGGGTAATTAAGCAACACGGAAATCATATCCTGGTGAGTCATTCTTATTTTCACCATTTCATTTTCAATTTCCTCTGCAATTGGAAGCTGCTCCTTCAAGCGACACTCAAGTGCCTTTTGTACTGCTTCCCTTTGCATTGGTGCTATTTCGGAATAATATTTCAGCAGAATTTTATTGCGTGCGGCATCAGATGTCTTTTCTAACTGGGACTCGTATTTATTGTAAATCACTTTGATTTTTGCATCCGTTTGTTCATAGAGTTCATCTACTTTGGCATTGACAGCATCCCAGCGGTCGATTTGCGGCTGCAGTGGTTCAAGGTATTTGGAAGCCTCCTCGGCATTTTTCAGCATGGCCTCCTCAGCAGTTCCCTGCTTGTAATGATTCTGAAGGTATTCCTGCTGCTCTTCTTCCGACATGGTGGATAATTCGTCAATTTCCTCTTTTGACAACCCTGTGACAGCTTCGGTATTCTTATATACCCAGTCTGCGGCTTGTGTTGAATCCACATTCTGACATGCAATATTCGCAGCTTGTATGGAGAGCATGGCTGCCTTGCCGTTAAAAGCTGTTACCGGACTGGTAAGCATTTTGAATTCTTGCGAGCCAAATTCAGCGGTCTTGTAGCTTACTAACTGTTGTACTGTGGGAAGTTCGGGCAAAGCCATCATAACCTCTCCGACTGTTTGATAACCTTCGGAAGTGGCCTCTTCGCTTTCCTTTGTGGTTGATGTGGAATGATTTTTTTCTATTTCCCTTGTGATTGCATTGGCAATGGAGTCCGATGCAGCATCTGTCGTTTTGTCTATAACATTATCTACGGTTTTGTTGACCGTACTTCTTGCTGCCCTTTGAATCAGACTTCCAATCTGTGCATGGGTCAGGGATGTCCAAACTAAACAGATAATCAATAACGCTATTTTTTTCATAATTTTATGTTTTATATTATGTCACAGAATAAGAAGCTACTTCTTAATTAATAATTACTTTCATTGTTTCCCCGATTTGTGTGCGAAGGGTGTATATGCCTGAAGGAAGGTGCCTGAGATCCAACTGGGAGACACCGGCATCCAAATGGCGCTGGAGTATCATGCGTCCATGCATATCAAATAAAGTCACCTCAGTAGAGTGTTCCGACTCCACACTGATTACTCCATCGGTGGGATTGGGGGTAATGCGTATGGGAACGCGGTCGTGGTCTTCAAAAATGGACAGGAAATTGTCACCTGTGAAGAAATCGTGGATTATCTGCAAATAACCGACATCATGTCCGCTGAAATACCATGTGTGAGTGCCGCCGATTACCTTGAGGTGTTGCAGGTCAGTGTCGCAATTGTATGAATAGCGCACAAAACGTAGTCCATCGTTGTGTGTGTCGGGTAGGGAGTCGATTTGAGGTTCACCGCTGCAGCCGTTGGCGTTCTGCCAGTAGTTGATGATTTCGTCCACGCTGAGGCCGAGCTTTGAGCCGAAGACGATGGAGGAGCCGTTGTAGCCTACCACGTTGTCATTAGTGCCGTGGATGTGCAGCATTCTGACAGGTGCGACAGGAGTCAGACTGGCGAGCGGAGTCGTAATCAGTCCGCTGACGGGTGCGCATGCAGTGATGCGGTTGCCTTGTTTGATGGCCAGCATGTGTGTCATGAATCCGCCCATGGAGAAGCCTGTGAAAAAGACGCTGTCGGGGTTGAGATTATGGCGGACTGTCAGAGTGTCGAGCAAGGTCATAATGAATCCCTCATCGTCCACATTACCTGAGCCAATTCCGGGAACGTTCCACATGTTGCCGATGCCGAGGTTGAGTGCTTGTGGCAGAACAATGGCCCAGCCAAAATCATCGGCAAGTTGCGTAAAGTTAAATTCCTGTTCAAGGTGTGTGAGGTTGTCGCCCAGTCCGTGAAGGAAGAACATCACAGGCATGCAGTCGGCATGTTGGGCTGGTATGTGCATGTTGTATTGCCGCATCACGCCTTGCCATTCAAAGGTTTCGGTTTGTGCATGCAGCGTTGTGCATGACAGAAGCAATAATGAAAAGATGAGGATGATTTGTCTTATTGGTTTCATAGGGGATAAAATTTTTCAGCAAAAATAATAAAAAAATAATACAAAGATGTCCTTGCAGCAGACTTCAATCTTTTTCCTGATTATTCGCCACTGACTTTGGCATTGATGGGATGACCATGGGCTGTAGGGCTGTCACATTGTGGCAGCCGCACACGGTGCATCCCGAAGGGATGCTAATTTTGTAGCGAAACGATTACTACGAATTCATTGGTACCACCCATCGAGGTGCTACATCGCTAATATGTTTTACACTACCCGGAGCAGATCGAGAATGGAGTAAACGCGGCTCATGTGTTCAAAGGTGAAATACTGGTCATCCAGAATCATCCATTCGTTGCGTTCTTTGATTGACATTTGTTTGATGTCGGGAAACAACGAAACAGGAACAACAATTTCACGGCCATCAGTCAAGCGGGCGATGAACATGCCACGACGGGCAGTAAAGTCCAGATCCTTTATGCCTAAGCTTACGTTTGGAATCTTACACATGTCAATATCCTCCTATTTTTTTAGTCTTCAATATTAATCGGTTTTGTTTTTTCACCGCGGAATGTAATCGTAATCTGTTCGTTGATGTATTCCCAATGCCGGTCGATGGCATCAATCAGCATTTTGTTTTCTTTGGCCGAAAGGGTTGATTCCTCAATCTCAATACATTTCTTGCCGTTTGACTCAATCCAAATCTTGGCAGCCGATTTTTGATGGCGTTGCTTTTGGCGGAACACATGGACATGACGACGGTTGTCATTCGCGTCAAGTGGAATGGCAACAAGAATGAACGTCTTCAAGAAAGCCAACTGTCCCATACGGTTATAAACCAAAATCCGATTGCAAAGATATATTGTTTTTCCGAAACATGCAAAGTTGGTGCGCTAATTGTGAGGGAAAATTTTGTTTCATTCCAGATAGAGATGGCTGTTGACGTTTTTCCATATTGAATGTGAATATGTCATCGTGGACAAGATATTGCCTTCATCGATGATATAATTTTGAGCACCCGAAGTTTCAGTCCTTGCGGTGCTTTCGGATTCCAGGGTTTGCTGAAGAATGCCTCGCGCTGGAAGTTGCGGTCGAACTCGTCGGCAAGTTCAACACGGATGTCGGAGAGGATGCTTTAGGGCTGTCACACTGTGGCAGCCGCAGTAGTCGTTTTGTGATTTGGCATGACGAATTTATGGCGGATTATTAACTTGAAACCGGGAAAATGACAGGCAACGAAAAACAAGAAAATAATTGAATTATAAGTGAGGTAAAATCATTATCTTTGCACAAATTTTTTTCAATATGCCTAAAATTTCATTCCATCCTGACTACCTCTTTGAGATTAGTTGGGAAATATGCAATAAAGTCGGAGGAATCTATACAGTCCTCTCTACAAAATCTGAAAAACTATATAAAACATTCGGTGACTCCCATATCTACATCGGACCGGATGTGTGGATGGAAACTTCCAAAACCCCTGGCTTCAAGGAAGATAACAGTCTGTATAGCAGCTGGGCAAGCGAGGCTCGTTCCAGCGGACTCTCTTTCAGAATCGGCCGGTGGCTCGTCCCGGGCAATCCCGTAGTCATCCTTGTCAATTTCAAACAGTATTTCTCTGAAAGAAATAACATATTTGCCGAGTATTGGGAAAAATACAAACTCGACTCCATATCCGGACAATGGGATTACATCGAACCCGCCATGTTCGGCTATGCCGCCGGAAAAATCATAGAAAGCTTTTACACATACCATATCTCCGGCACCGATACCATCCAGGCACAATTCCACGAATGGATGTCGGGTATGGGCATCCTGTATCTCAAGGACAAAGTCCCACAGGTGGGGACAATCTTTACAACTCATGCTACAATGATAGGAAGATGCATTGCAAGCAATGGTATGGAACTCTATAAAAATCTGTCGTATTATGATGCTACAGATATAGCCAACAGATTGAATATCAGGGCAAAATATTCTTTGGAAAAACTCTCTGTCCAACTTTGCGATGTCTTCACAACTGTGAGTGACATCACTTCTAAGGAAGCCCAGTCGTTTTACGGACGCGCCGCCGATCTCATCCAGCCTAATGGATTTATCAGAGAATTCGCTCACAATATGGACGACTGCAATTCCATGCGAAAAAAAGGCAGAAAGTGCATTTTCAAGGTTGCCGAAACCATGTTCTCACGCAAGTTCGACAATGCTACACCAGTCATCATAACTTCCGGAAGATATGAATATCATAATAAAGGTATTGATATACTGATTGATGCTCTCGCAGAACTGAACAATAATATTGACAGGGACGTTATTGTAATGGTCTGTGTACCGGCAAATGTTATCAACCCTGTGGATGATTTGTCTCACAGTCAATATCTTACACATAATATCCATAATGCCGAAAACGATGCTATCATCAGTAATCTGAAGAGAAAAGGACTTACTAACGATGACAATTGCAAGGTTAAGGTCATCGATGTTCCGACATACCTTAACGGCAACGATGGTATTTTCAATGTCAACTATTATTATCTTCTCGCGGGAAGCGATTTGACGGTATTCCCCTCATATTACGAACCTTACGGATATACTCCTCTTGAAAGCATTGCCTTTGCCGTGCCGAGTGTGACTTCATCATTGGCAGGATTCGGCCAGTATGTGAGACAATATTCACATGGTATAGATGACGGAGTGGCGGTACTTGAGAGAGATGACGACAACTATCATGCTGCAACACTGGCACTTACAGGCATTTTGCAGAGTTTTGTCGGTTATGACGATGAAAAGTTGCTGCATGTCAGGAATAATGCCTTTGGACTTTCAGAGAAATTCCTATGGGATACGCTGATTAGTAATTATTTCGATGCATACCAGAAGGCCTTGGACAACACCAAGATGCGTGAGGATTTATATAAGGATAAAAAACGGGATTATCGTCAGATAACCAAATCGATAGCTGTTTCAGCGTCTCCTACATGGCGGAAGGTTTATGTCAGGCAATCATTGCCGGACATCCTTAAACCTCTGCGTGCATTGAGCATGAACCTTTGGTGGTCGTGGAACAAGGATGCCGAGAATTTGTTCGCCTCAATTAATCCGGATTCTTGGGAGATAAATGAACACAATCCTATTTCGCTCCTCGAAAGTTTAAGTCAGAACGACATCATCGCGCTTGAGAATGATGGGGATTTCAAGCAGAGACTGAAGGATGTTTATGACAGATTCCAGGCATATATGAACGATGCTGTCAACAAGTCAAAGCCGAGTGTGGCTTATTTCAGCATGGAATACGGCATCCATAACACATTGAAGATTTTCTCCGGCGGACTCGGTATGCTTGCTGGTGATTATCTTAAGGAAATGAGTGATTCTAATGTCGATGCGGTCGGTATTGGCTTACTGTATCGTTATGGATATTTCAAACAGTCGATGTCGCCTTCGGGAGACCAGATTGCAACCGATATTCCGCAAAAATTCACACATCTGCCTATTATCCCTGTCCGCGATGAAAATGATGACTGGGTAAAGGTGCAGATTGCCTTCCCTGCCAGGAATCTTACCGCTAAGGTATGGCGTGTGGATGTGGGCAGAATTCCTCTGTATCTGCTTGATACTGACATGGAATCTAACTGGGATATAGACCGTTCCGTCACATACCACCTATATGGTGGCAATTGGGAAAACAGAATAAAACAGGAAATTCTCCTTGGTATAGGAGGTATCCGCCTGTTGCGTAAGATTGGTCTTAATCCGACTGTCTATCACCTTAACGAAGGTCATGCTGCTTTCGCAGGACTGGAAAGACTTCGCGAATATGTCGATGAACGTAAATTCCTGTTCGATGAGGCTCTGGAAATAGTGCGTTCCTCTACGTTGTTCACTACGCACACCCCTGTTCCTGCAGGTCATGACGCATTCACTGAAGACCTCGTAAGAACTTATCTGTCACAATATTCCTCTCTGCTCAACTGCTCATGGGAACGACTGATGAACCTTGGCAAATTCACTCCTAATTCAAATGAAAAGTTTTCCATGAGTGTGCTCGCTATTCATACGGCTCAGGAAGTCAACGGAGTCAGTAAAATCCACGGCGATGTTACAAAAGATATGTTCATTGACCTTTATAAAGGATACTATACCAATGAGTTATATATGGATTATGTCACTAACGGCGTGCATTACCCTTCATGGGTTGCCGAAAAGTGGTATAATCTGCATAAGAAATATTTCGGCGAGGAATTTCTCAATGACCAAATGAATCCGAAGTATTGGGAAAAGATTTATCAGGTGCCGGACAAGGAAATATGGGACATCCGCCAGGAATTGCGCAAATCGCTGATTGACACGCTGAAGAAACGTCTTGAGAAAGAAATGACCGGTCGTCAGGAAGATCCTAAGATAATAATGAAGACTGTTGAAACTCTCAGCGAAAACAAACTTACTGTGTGTTTCGCAAGACGTTTCGCAACATACAAACGCGCGCATCTGCTTTTCAAAAACCTTGACCGTCTGAAAGCCATTGTCAATTCAGAAACCCATCCTGTTCAGTTCATTTTTGCAGGCAAGGCACATCCTGCTGACCAGGCCGGAAAAGATTTGATAAGGATGATTATCGAGGTTTCACGCCGTCCGGAATTCGTCGGCAAGATAGTTTTTGTGGAGAATTATGATATGGAAATCGCCAAGAAACTTGTACAGGGTGCTGATATATGGCTTAATACACCGACACGTCCGCTTGAGGCATCCGGAACCAGTGGTGAGAAGGCTGTCATGAACGGGGTGGTCAACCTTTCCGTCCTCGACGGATGGTGGGCTGAAGGATATAGGAAAGGTGCCGGCTGGGCACTGCCTCAACATAGAACATACAGCAACCAGAGTTATCAGGATGTGCTTGACTCGGAAATCATATATCATCTTTTTGAAAACGACATCACACAACTTTTCTATGAAAACAGAAATCCGGAAGGTGTACCTGTTGACTGGGTCGAATATATCAAGAATTCGTTTGCATTGATTTCACCGCATTATACGATGAAACGTCAACTGACTGATTATCAGAATAAGTTCTACTATAAACTGGCTGAACGCTTTGAAAATATTAAGGCTGACAATTACAGGATGGCTATCAAATATGCCGCATGGAAGAAAAAAATGAGATCTGCATGGAACGAAATTGTCGCCAACTCAATCGTTATACCTGACCCTGATATTAAAACTTTTAAGGTCGGTGATGTGCTTGAAATGTCTATTGAGCTGAAAATAAATGAATTGTCTGTGGATGATATAGCTGTTGACCTCGTAGTCGGCAGAAAAGAAGTCGATTTCAAAGGAAAGTATATCAGCATAGTTCCAATGATTCCTGGTGAAAAGGCAAACGGCAGGGTAAAATTCGAGGTGCATGAACCTATATCGTCTCCAGGAATAGTCGATGTGGCAATTAGAGTTAGACCCAACAATCTGATGATGCCTTACAAGATGGATATTGAACTGATTAAATGGATTTAATTGCCATGACCGTCACTATTGATCCTAATGCCGGTTTTTGTTTCGGTGTCACCAACGCGATAAAGGCTGCGTGCGAATATCTGCGCTACAACGATGAGTTGTTCTGCCTTGGCGAACTCGTTCACAATGAGGAGGAAATGAACAAACTAAAACAGATTGGGCTTAAAATCATAAACCATGATAATCTTAATGCCATCAGTTCTTCTGTCATTCTGTTCCGGGCTCATGGTGAACCGGCGGCAACCTATTCCAAGGTCAGAAGTCAGGACAACCGCATAATTGACGCCACATGCCCAATTGTCAAGGCTTTGCAGAAAAAAGTGATAGAGTCATACAATAATGACGAAAGAATTTTTATCTATGGGAAACTGTCACATCCTGAAATTCAGGGAATTATAGGAAATATTGACAATGATGCCGTAGTGTTCACCGACATTGATGAGATATCATATCTTAAACCAGATGACAATATAACCTTGTATAGTCAGACCACAATGTCGTTGGACGATTATAAGGATATTATAAACAAGCTTACAGAGCGGGGAATCAATGTCAAGGCTATCAACAGTGTCTGTAATTCCGTGAGCAAACGGAGAGAGGCTCTGATTGATTTCTGTCGTAATCACGATGTGATAATTTTTGTGGCCGGAAAGAATTCTTCCAATGGAAAGTCACTGTTTTCAGCCTGCAAGGAAATCAATCCCAATTCCCATTTGATTTCATCGGTTGATGAAATAAATATGGATTGGTTCAAGGGGTATGATACAGTTGGCATATCGGGTGCCACATCAACACCGCTTGATTTGTTGGAAAAAGTTAAAATGACGATCTATGGCTGATTTACTAAAAGATTTGAACGATGCCCAGAAAAAGGCCGTGGTTGCTATGGACGGTCCCATGATGGTGATTGCGGGTGCAGGTTCCGGCAAGACCCGTGTGCTGACATATAAGGTGGCTTATCTGATAAGTCAGGGTGTGGACCCATTCAATATTCTTGCACTGACTTTTACCAACAAGGCTGCCATGGAAACGAAAAACAGAGTTGCCGAACTTGTCGGCTCCGAAGCACAGAATGTGTGGATGGGAACCTTCCACTCTGTTTTTGCAAGACTGCTTCGCAGGGACGGCAATAATCTCGGCTATCCTTCAAATTTCTCCATTTATGATACCGATGATTCGAAAAGTGCTCTTAAACAGATAATTACTGACTTCGGTCTTGACCCTAAAGTTTATGCGACAAATATTATTTTGTCACGAATCTCAGCTGCCAAGTCGAGCCTCATATCTGCCGATGAATATGCTAAGATGCCTGAAGCCATTGAACATGACAAAGCATCCAACAGACCTGAAATATATAGGATATACAAGGCTTATCAGGAAAAACTGTTCCGTGCCTCCGCAATGGATTTCGATGACATAATCTTTAATTTCTTCCTGCTTATAACGCGTTTCCCTCAAGTCCTTGAAAAGTACAGACGTTCCTTCAAATATATACTTATTGATGAATTCCAGGACACCAACAAAGCCCAGTATTATATTGTCAAACTCCTGGCTGAACCGTTGCGGAATCTTTGCGTGGTGGGCGATGATGCCCAAAGCATTTATGCATTCCGCGGCGCCAATATCGAAAATATACTCGGATTCAGGACTGATTATCCTGAATACAAGCTCTTCAAACTCGAACAGAATTATCGTTCCACGACTCATATAGTTGAACTTTCAAACTCCATCATTGCAAAAAACAAAAATCAGATCCAGAAAAAAGTATGGACTGATAACGGTGAGGGAGAACTTATCAGAATAATACAGGCCACGACCGATGGTGAGGAAGCTTCAAAAGTTGCCAGTGCCATTTTTGAACGCAAAATGAACGAACACGTTCATAATGATGCATTCGCGATACTTTACCGAACCAACGCGCAGTCACGTTCCTTTGAGGAAGCTCTCCGTCGGATGAATATCCCATACATTATCTATGGGGGACTGTCATTTTATCAGCGTAAGGAAATCAAAGACCTGCTGGCTTATTTCCGCTTGACAATCAATCATTTTGATGAAGAGGCACTGAACAGGATAATCAATTATCCTGCCCGTGAGATAGGCAAGACAACTATGGAGAAAATCCAGAATGCCGCTGCTGAACTGAAAGTGCCTGTCTGGAATGTCCTTTCCGACTATCAGAAACTTCTTGAACTGCGAATTTCTTCTAGAACCGTCTCCAAGATTGAACAGTTTGTGATAATGATTGAAAATTTCAGCCATAAGCTTAGCAAGCAGAGTGCACAGAAGATGGCTAAGGAAATTGCCTCCGTTTCGGGTATAGTCAGGAATATCAATGAGGACAAGACCCCGGAAGGCATAAGCCGAATGAACAATATTGAAGAACTGATTAATGCTATCGGTGACTTCTCGGAGAAGCGCAATGCCCTGACTGCTATTGACAATCTTGGCGAAATTGATGATTCCAAGCTCATAACTCTTGACATGTTTATGCAGGATGTGGCTTTGCTGACTGATGCGGATAAAAGTGATGATGAAGATACTGACAAAGTTCAGCTGATGACTATTCATGCGGCAAAAGGCCTGGAGTTTCAGAATGTTTTTGTCGTAGGTTTGGAGGAAAATCTGTTTCCAAGTGCGCAGAACATATATTCGAGGGAAGATTTGGAGGAGGAGAGACGACTTTTTTATGTCGCTTGTACCCGTGCACAACACTCACTGGCATTAAGTTATGCGGAAAACCGCTATAAGTGGGGACAGTTGCAGATGTCAGAGCCGAGTCGTTTTCTGAAGGATTTAGACTATGCGCACATAAATGTAACCGAGAGAGCCGGCAGCAGATTCAGCCGTTTGTCAGGACCGTCAATTTCAGGCTTTGATATGTCTTTCGACAGCCAGCCGAGATACGGGAGACATGATTCACATTATTCGCCGTCGGACTATTCCCGTCCGCAGTCAGGTAATTATCAGCAATCCCGCTCCGGTTATTCCTCGTCACAGTCGGACTATTCGCGTTCACAATCAGGATATCCAAAGTCTGATACCAACCTGCGGTCCGGTACGTCACAGTCAAATAAGCCACAGACAGGCTTTTCATCAGTTCAGTATGATGATTCGCTGACTCCGAAACCGGTTGCAGACTATGGCATATTCAAACCTGGGGATAAGGTCTATCATGAGAAATTCCACAGAGGAGTGATCTTGGGTATAGAGGGAACCGGCCCTAACCGTAAGGCTGAGGTTGACTTTGAAGGTATCGGTAAGAAGATGCTTTTGCTTCGTTTTGCAAAATTGGCAATGTTGGAATGAAGTATAGACAACGCCGCGTTGTCTATACAAGGCCGTGCATCACATGATTTGCGTGACGCATCGAATGCGTTCCTACAAACCCGGCACCATTGTGGATGCAGGGTAAAAGCCCAAGCAATGCAAAAACCATGACAGCGGCGGCTTGGTCGGTGGAAGTTGATTCAGGAATTGTTATTTCAATAGCTGCCACTCTCCATTTATCTTTGAGTGCTCAGCATTGATGTACCCCAATTTTTTTAGGTCAGCTATAGCTCTTTTGATAGTGGCTTCGCTTACACCAAGGTTATCAACAAGCCAAGAGTATTTTGCCATGGGATTGGATTTTAGAGCTTCATAAACATTTTTGGTCAACATTGTTGGAAATTCAAAAATGGTCAAATCTGACCTTTTTTTTGACCATTTATTTGACAGTTTTCCGTCATTTTCCGTCATTTCTGACGGTTTTTTACCGTCTTGCATCAAAAGGCCATTGGCTACAGCTTCGGTCATCAACTGCTCACCACGAGGTGATTTATTCTCAATGACCAATACAACGGTCTGGTATCCGAAATCGTAAATGGCTTCACCATTACCGTTTGCTTTCAAATCTTTTTGAAGCTTCAGTACGCCTCTGCTTTGCCGATTGACAAAGCCAAGTACCTTCATGGCTCAGCCACCACAATGTTCCTGTAATCGTTGACATTGGGGAAGTTGGACTCATTGACACGGCCATACAAACCACCATGATTCATAATC
>JAEEGF012215036.1_pt1 | contig 17307 bp, 13 predicted proteins | sample 9134171 | NCBI WGS metagenome assembly JAEEGF01 (sample SAMN16246542, study PRJNA631951) | gut metagenome | biome: gut microbiome; feature: rumen; material: AP-attached | host: Bos | place: Iran: Karaj | collected 2018-10 | reverse complement strand
GATTTGTCATCGCCAATGCCCACATGCAAGGTGATTTTGCTGCCTTTCACCAATTCGGTGCCTTTTTCGATGGGCTGTCCCAGATAGTACTGGTCAATGACATTGTTTTTATAGGAATAGGTCACATATTCTAGGTGGTCAACATCCAAGCCACTTGATTCAAGGCGGCCAATGGCTTCGCGCAACGAGATACCTTTCAGGTTAGGCATCACCGTCTTTTCGGGGGTCACAGCCACGATGATGGCATACACATTCCTGCCTTTCTTGATTTTTGAGCCAGGCAAGGGGTCTTGTTGGTAGATGCTTCCAGGCTGCTGTCCCTTGGGATAAACGCTGTCGATGAGGATGAAATTGAAGTCTTTTGAGTTGTCGTGCTTCACTTGTTGGAAGTCTTGACCCACAAAATCAGGCATGATGTAGACATTGCCGTGACGTGTGTATCTGTCTAACAACCTGAATGTTAACCATAGCAAAACACCTGATAGTAACACTATGAGAAGTAGGTTGAGATAAAATTTCTTTTCCTTTATGAAGCTGAATCGTCCCATATTTTTCCTAATTTAGCCGTGTTTTTTAGAACTCAATTTTGAGCAGTTTTATTGCTCACTCAATTAAACCGACAAAATTACAAAAAATATGAAAAACGTGGCAATTATTTGTGGCGGAGATTCGGGAGAGTTCGAAATTTCCGTCAAAAGTGCTCAGGTAGTGAAGCAGAACTTGAATCCGGAACTGTATAATTCGAAGATAATTGTAGTGTCGAAAAAGGGATGGTATGGACTCTTGAAAGATGGTACCCGTGTGGACGTCGACAAGAATGACTTTTCCATTTCAGTAGGGGGACACAGAACAAAATTCGATGTGGCCTTCAACGCGGTTCACGGCGAACCTGGTGAGAACGGGCCATTGTCGGGCTATTTGGAGTTGTTGGGTATTCCTTGCACTTCTTCCCCTTTGACCACTTGTGCCCTGACATTCCATAAGGACTTCTGCAAGCGTGTGGTGGCTTCATATGGTGTCAAGGTGTCGCCTTCAATTCTTATCAACGAAGGAGAGAAATATGATGCTGACGAAATCATCAAGCAATTAGGGCTGCCCTTGTTCGTCAAGCCGACCTGCAATGGATCTAGTGTGGGCGTGACCAAAGTGAAGACAGCTGAAGAGCTTGATCCAGCCATCTATACGGCTCGGGCGGCTGGACGTCAGATTATGTGCGAGAAGTTTGTCGATGGACGCGAGTTTGGCTGCGGTGCCATGGAGTATAAGGGCAAGATGATGGTCTTCCCCCTGACTGAGATTTGCAGCAAGAACGAATTTTTCGACTATGAAGCCAAATATACCGCCGGCAAATGCGATGAGGTGACGCCCGCCCAAGTGGATGAAGACACTGAAATCGAAATTAAGGCCACAACGGCGATGTTATACGAAAAATTGGAATGCAAGGGCTTTGTCCGCATGGACTACATCGTCAGCGATGAAGGTGTGTTTTTCATCGAGGCCAACATCGTTCCAGGCATGTCGGAGGCCAGCATCATTCCCAAGCAGGCACAATGCTTCGGATTGCCGTTAGGAAGGCTGTTTGAAATGGCAATAGAGAATGTCTTATAAAACAATGTAGAGACGTAGCGCGCTACGTCTCTACAAATCGTTTCGTTTTTTTATCGTTATTACACCGTGAGGATGTCCTTCGACTTCAGCTCAGTGAGGTCGTCAATCTTCTTGATGTATTTGTCGGTGAGCTTCTGGATTTCTTCTTGAAGGAGCTTTGACTCATCTTCAGAAATCACATCTTTCTCCAGTTTCTTGGCGTCGTCGTTGGCGTTGCGGCGGATGCCACGGATGCCGACTTTGGCTTCCTCGGCGGCGTTCTTGGTGCGCTTCACCAGCTCTTTACGACGTTCCTCAGTCAAAGCGGGCACGCTAATACGGAGGATTTCACCATTGTTGATGGGGTTGAAGCCCAAGTTGGCGTTCAAGATGGCCTTAGCGATGTTGCCGAGCGCGCTCTTGTCGAAAGGTTGCACCACAATCATGCGGGCATCGGTGCAGCCGATGTTGGCGGTCTGCTCGATGGGTACCGTCGTGCCGTAGTATTCAACCATAACGCCGTTCAGCATGGCTGGACTGGCCTTGCCTGCCCTGATGCCCTGAAATTCATGCTCCAAGTGCTTGATGGTGTTATCCATGCTTTCAGTGGCCTCGTCTAATACAAATTGAGAATCTTCAGTCATAGTCGTTTGAATTTTGGTGCAAAAGTAATTATTTTTCTTTTTCCACTCAAAAAACTTGCCATTTTTCTCTCTTAGTTGAGCGGCTCGTATAATCCCGTCAGTACATGACTTTTGTTGGTGAAATAATAGCTTATCTTGGTCACGACAAGGGGCTTCTTGTCTTGGTTCCAAAGGAAGGTCTTGATGGTCTTGCCTACAGGCGAAAGGTCTTCTCCGAAAATAAGGGCATCGGCAACAATATGGCTGCCTGAGAGGAAATGCCCGTCTTCGGGCAGGGAACTGTGCCATAATACGATGGAGTCGGTCGTGGCATCGTGGACCTCGATGACGACAACACAGTTGTTGATTTCGACCTCGTTGGTGAAATGGGCTATGACTCCCAATGCCTCAATATCCTTGGGCAGCGAGTCGCACGGGAAGGTGAAAACTTCACCCCATTCTTGGCCTTCAACATAACGACAAGTGTCTTCACTAAGCGCTTGAAGCATGTACTGGCTGCCCTCAATCGGGGTCTTGCTCAATGTCAAATAGCGCGAAGTGAACCAGTCTTTCTTCTCGATGAGGTAAGGATAGTTGCCCACGGCGGTGACTTCCCAAATGGGATTGACGTAGTCGGTCCAGCCGAAACCCAGCATGGGATTTTCCTTGTGCTCGTAAAGCCATTGGTTGAATTCGCCGAGGTTGCTGTAGCGGTTAAAGACCACACGGTTGTCGACATCAGTTTGAGCTTGGTAGAACTCTGCAGCCTCGCCGATTTCAGTGCGGGTGGCAAACTGGATCTTGTCGCCATATTTTTCTTTGTCCTGCTTCATCTTGGAGGCAATCTGGTCATAGCCTTGATGGTACATCAAGTCGAAGTGGCGGCGTTCCATGATGAGCGAGGTGGTACCGACAAAGAGGATGACGGCAACGACCAGCGCAGTTTGCCATGGCGACAAGGTGCGTGTGCCAAACAGAGAGAAAGCCACAATGATAACAAAAGGATAGCTGAAAATCAGCGTGCTATGTTGCAAAATAGGTTCGCGCTTTAAGGAATAGATGAACGCGATGGCAAAGATGATGACAAACCAGGCGATACCCGCCCAACGCAAGGGTTGACGCAGTTTGCTACGTTTGCCTAGAATAAGCGGCAATAGGATAATGATGCCTGTGGCAAACATAAATAACTGCGAGTAGTTCATCGTGTATTGGAGGAAATCCGTGAAAAAGGTGAACTTGGGTGCACTCAGCCAACCACCGATGCTGCCACTCAAGAAGAGTTGCTGGTAGAAAATGGGTAGGGTAGGAGCAAACAAGACCACTGCGGCTATTCCACTGAGCCAGTAGGCTTTGCGTCTTTCTTTAGGTAGGAAGAATAATCCGGTAAGGAAAATCAGTCCTGCCTGCGCGATGGAGAAATACTGAATCAGCGAGCAGGCCCATGCCGAAAGCGCAAAACCGATGTATGTCTTCATTGTCGGCGTTTTCATCCCGAAAACGACCTTGTACCAAAACACCGCCATCAGCAAAACGAAAAACAGCCCCGCCGAATAAGGTCGCGCCAACTGACTGTAAAATATAGTGAATTGGCTGACGGCAAAGAAGGCTGCTGAGAACAGACCCACTTTTCGGTTGAACCACTGCCGCCCTATTAAATAAATAAGGTATATGGAGCCGATTCCCATCAGTGCGAAGGGTAGCTTGACCCAAAACTCGCTCCATCCGAAAAGTTTCACCCAACCCCAGAGGAACAGCTGCACTCCGATGGGATGGCTGTCGGGCATGATGCCCTGTTGGATGAAGTCGTGGAAGTTGTCGAAACGGGTGCGGAGCAATGCGCTGAACTCATCGTGCATAAAAGGGACTTGGCCGAGTTTCCACAAACGAAGCACGGCAGCCACTACCATAATGATTGCCAAGAGGATGTAATCCATTCTCTTGCTCGGCACATTATGGGTCTTGCGCAGATGGTTTTTTCTTGTTCTCATTTTTTCCCACGCTTTGCGTCATTGCGAGGAGGAACGACGAAGCAAATCGAAGATTCGACGGAGTCAATCTAGAAAAAGAGCTTTTACCCTGGACTGCTTCGTGCCTCGCAGTGACGCGAAGCGAATTCGATAAGGGTTTTACTTGGTGACCAGTGTCCCGATGTTCTCACCACGCAATACCTTCATCAGGTTGCCGCGCGTGTTCATGTCAAACACATACATCGGCATGTCGTTTTCCTTGCACATGGTGAAGGCGGTCATGTCCATCACCTTCAGGTTGCGCTGGTAGGCCTCATCGTAGGTGATGTGTTCGAACTTGGTGGCCGTCGGGTCTTTTTCTGGATCGGCGGTGTAAATACCATCCACGCGGGTGCCTTTCAGGATGATGTCGGCCTTGATCTCCACGGCGCGGAGGGCAGAGCCTGTGTCGGTGGTGAAGAAGGGGTTGCCTGTGCCAGCACCCATCACCACGATATGGCCTTCCTCAAGCAGACGGATGGCCTTGGCGCTGCTCATCGTGTCGGCGATGCGGTCGATGTAAAGACCAGCAAGTAGGGTGGCTTTTTGGCCTTTGCTCTGCAAAGTGGATTGCATGGCCATCGAATTGATGACGGTGGCGAGCATGCCCATGTAGTCGCCTTGGATGCGGTCCATGCCCTTTGAGGCACCTTGCAAGCCGCGATAGATGTTGCCGCCGCCGATGACGATGCCGATTTGCACACCAGCCTTTGCGGCTTCGATGATTTCATCAGCATATTCGTTGAGGCGTTGCGGATCAATGCCGTATTGCTGGCTGCCCATCAGGGCCTCGCCGCTGAGTTTCAGGAGTACTCTGTTGTATTTCATATTCAAGAATTTAGCGTATGGTTTTTATAATTTGGCTGTTAGCCATTAGCATGGTAGCCTGAGGCTAACAGCCAATGGCTAATAGCTAACTGACGATAACGATTTACTCAGCAGCCTCCATGCGTCCATGGCAGTTCTTGTACTTCTTGCCGCTTCCGCAAGGGCATGGGTCGTTACGGCCCACTTTCTTCTCCACGTGGATGGGCTGCGTGATTTGCTTCTGTTGGGTGTCGCTGTGCGATTGTGCCAGCAAGTCTTGACGTTGCTCACGGATCTTCGACTTGTCGATGCCTTGCGGACCGCGCGACTCACGGACGGTGTTCGGGTCTTGTGTCGGGATGTCGGCACGCATCAGGAAGGAGATGACATCTTCGTTGATCTTCTCCAACATGGCCTTGAACAGGTTGAACGACTCCAGCTTGTAGATGACCAACGGGTCTTTCTGTTCGTAGGAGGCGTTCTGCACTGATTCCTTCAGGTCGTCGAGCTCGCGGAGGTGTTCCTTCCAAGCGTTGTCGATGAGGCCAAGGGTGATGCTCTTCTCGATGCAGAGGTTCACCTCGCGGGCACCGTTTTCAACAGCCTTTTTCAGGTTGACGATGACATTCATGCCACGCTTACCGTCGGTAATCGGGATTGCGATGTTCTCGAAATGTGTCTGGTTTTCATACACGTTCTTGATGACTGGCAGCGTCTTTTCACCGATGATACGAGCCTTCTCCTTATAATGCTCCAATGCAGCATCGAAGAGTTTCTCGGCCAACTCATCGGTCTTGCTTCTGTCAAATTCTTCTTCGCTGAAAGGAGGCTCGATACCCATGCTCGAAAGCAACTCCATCTTGAGGCCTTCGTAGTCTTTCGAATCCTTGAATTCTTCGATGAGTTTCTCGCCAAAGTCGTACATCATATTGTTGAGGTCGATGGAGAGACGCTCTCCGAACAAGGCGTGACGACGTTTCTTGTAGATGACCTCACGTTGTGCGTTCATCACGTCATCGTATTCCAACAGGTGCTTACGAACACCGAAGTGGTTCTCTTCGACTTTCTTTTGCGCTTTCTCAATCTGTTTGGTCATCATCGAGTGCTGGATGACTTCGCCTTCCTGAATGCCGATACGGTCCATCATATTGGCCATACGTTCGGAACCGAACAAACGCATCAGGTTGTCTTCCAAGGAGATGTAGAACTGTGAACTACCTGGGTCACCTTGACGGCCGGAACGACCACGCAACTGACGGTCGACACGGCGGGATTCGTGGCGCTCGGTGCCAATGATGGCCAAACCACCAGCTTCCTTCACACCAGGTCCCAGCTTGATGTCGGTACCACGACCTGCCATGTTGGTGGCGATGGTCACAGTGCCTGCCTGACCAGCTTCTTTGACGATTTGAGCTTCCTTGAAGTGTAACTTGGCGTTCAACACGTTGTGCGGAATGCCTTTACGCGTCAGCATACGGCTCAGCAACTCGGAGACTTCCACTGAGGTGGTACCCACCAGCACAGGACGACCTTCGCTGACTAATCTTTGGATTTCTTCGATGATGGCGTTATATTTCTCGCGCTTTGTCTTATAAAGCATGTCCTCTTGGTCGATACGGGCAATGGGACGGTTGGTCGGGATGACAACCACATCGAGTTTGTAGATGTCCCAGAACTCACCTGCTTCCGTCTCAGCGGTACCGGTCATACCAGCCAACTTGTGGTACATACGGAAGTAGTTCTGCAAGGTGATGGTGGCGTAGGTCTGTGTGGCGGCTTCCACCTTCACGTTTTCCTTGGCCTCCACGGCTTGGTGCAGACCGTCGCTCCAACGGCGGCCTTCCATAATACGACCTGTCTGCTCATCCACGATTTTCACTTTGTTGTCGATGATGACATAGTCGACATCCTTCTCAAACAAGGTGTAGGCCTTCAGCAGTTGCTGTACGGTGTGCAGGCGCTCCGACTTCTCGGCGAAGTTACGCATCAGCTCGGCCTTGCGTAGCACTTTCTCATCGTTACTAAGATCGGAGTGCTCCAAATCTGCAACCTCGGCACCCACATCGGGTATGATGAAGAAAGATGGGTCGTTGTAGGCTTGTGCCAGTTGCTCACTGCCCTTGTCGGTGAGGACCACTGTATTCAGTTTCTCATCGATGACGAAATACAACTCATCATCGATGATATGCATGTTCTCGTTGCGGTTCTGCATGTAGAAGCCCTCTGTCTTCTGCAACAAGCTCTTCATGCCTTCCTCACTCAGGAACTTGATGAGAGCGTTGTTTTTGGGCAGACCACGATAGGCGCGGAAGAGTTGGTCAGCACCGTGTTTCTTTTCATCCTCGGTGGCATTGGGGTCGGTGAGGATTTTCTTGGCCTCCGCCAAAATCGAAGTCACATAACGTTTCTGGGCTTCGTACAACTTGACGACATCAGGTTTCAGCTCATCGAACTCCTGTTGGTCGCCGCGCGGTGTGGGGCCACTGATGATCAAAGGCGTACGGGCATCATCAATCAACACTGAGTCAACCTCGTCGACGATGGCGTAGTGGTGTTTACGCTGCACCAGCTCATCGGGGTTACCTGTCATATTGTCACGCAGGTAGTCGAAACCAAACTCGTTGTTGGTACCGTAGGTGATGTCGCAGTTGTAGGCGCGGCGACGGGCGGCCGAGTTGGGCTCGTGCTTGTCGATGCAGTCGACGGTGAGGCCGAGGAACTCATACATCGCGCCCATCCACTCGGAGTCACGTTTGGCCAGATAGTCGTTCACGGTGACCACATGCACACCCTTGCCCGCCAAGGCATTCAGGTAGACGGGCAGCGTAGCCACGAGGGTCTTACCTTCACCAGTGGCCATCTCAGCGATTTTGCCTTGGTGCAGCACGATACCGCCAATGATCTGGCAGTTGTAGTGTACCATGTCCCAGGTCACCATGTTACCGCCAGCCATCCAGCTGTTCTTGTAGTAGGCCTTGTCGCCCTCGATGGTGACGTGCTCGTATTTGGCAGCCAATTCGCGGTCGAGGTCGGTGGCAGTGACCACTACGGTCTCATGCTCACAGAAGTACTTGGCAGCGGCTTTTACTACGGAGAATGCTTCGGGAAGGATGTCGTTCAGTGCTTCCTCGATATGGTCAAGCTCCTGTTTTTCAAGCTTGTCGATCTGGGTGTAGAGCTTTTCCTTCTCATCGGGGTCCATGTCGAAGTTGGCTTCAGCCTTGGCTTTCAGCTCGGCGATTTCGGCCACTTCGGCAGCGGTCTTGTTCTTGATGTATTCCTTGAATTCTACGGTTTTATGTCTCAGGCTGTCGATGTCGAGTTTCTCGATTTGTTCGTATGCCTTGAGGGTTTTTTCGAGTATGGGCTGCAGGGCCTTGTTGTCGCGTGAGGCCTTGTCGCCGAAGAGTTTCTTTAGAAATCCCATTTATTCAGTGATTTAAAATTCAAAATTTAAGATTTAAAATTCAATAGTTTGCGTCAAGCGCAAAATTCGTGCAAAGGTAGTGTTTTTCCGTGAATTGGTGAAAATATGCGACAAAAAGTCAGTGCCAAGCGACTGCTTTGCATGATTTCATGGTGGCAATAGCTCAAATCGTTGTGCAATAACATCCAATTTTATGCAATAAACACGCTGTACTGCGTAAAAAAGTATGTTTTTGTGCAATAGAACATGTAAATTGAATAAAAAGCCGTTTTATGGCAATATAACCTCCGGAATCACCAACTCCCCTTCATCCTGCACAAAATCCCGCTGATAGAACATACAATAATACACAGGCAAATAGGTAATTCCATTCTTTACTGAGATTTCTCTTTCGTTATTTAACACCACGGCTTTTTTGATATGGTAGTCGGGCGTGCTCATGAAATTGTTTAAGGCACTATGCACGGTGTAGTTCTTTCCCGACTTCACTTCAATAGGCAGCACGGTCAAGTGGTCGTAATCGTCAATCAGATAGTCCACTTCGCCTTTTTGCTTATTGTCGTAATAATGCAGCGCAAAGCCGTGGGCGTGAAGTTCCTGCGCCACCACGGTCTCATACACCGAGCCAAGGTTGATGCTCCGCTCGTCTCGTAGTACGGCATTGATGTTGAGGCCGTATAAGATGCTCGTCAGCAGGCCTACATCATTTATGTATAGCTTGAGCAAGTTTTTGCTTTCCGATTCCAACAATGGAAATCTGGGATTGCTGACGGCTTGCACCCCGAGGGCAATGCCGGAATTTGTCAGGTACTCAAACTCGTTGGCATAATCGCTGAACTGCTTGTGGCTTTTGGTGTCTTCTACATGCTTCACAATGATCCGCTTTTTCTTGTTCTCCATGTTGGACGGGATCATGTCGTAAATCTTTCGGATAAGCAACTTCTTCTCCGTGTCGTATTGTGAGGCGTCGATTCTATATAGATTATGAATGTTGCGATGCACCTTTCTCACATGAGCCATGTTCCTGTTTTCCAAGAATTTGTTGATGGCTTCAGGCAATCCTCCCACCAACAGGTAGGTTTTGAACTGCTGCATCATATAATTGTGCAAGGATTCGTTCAACGCCTCACCTGCATGGAACTTTTCCCTTATGCTCTCGATGGTTTCTTGTCCACAACCCATGGCCAATAGAAACTCTTCGAAGTCAAGTGGATACATCTCTTCAATCTCGACACTTCCGATAGGCACTGATGCGGTCTCCGATAAGGCTACACCCAACTGCGAGCCGCTGGCCACGTATGTGTATCGCCCCTCTTGGTTCAAAAACTTCAACATTGTCATCAAATGGGGATAACTCTGAATCTCGTCCAAAAAGACCAAAGTGTTTTCCTTGGTGCCGAGACGGTTACCGGCAATGGCACCAAGCTGAATGTAAAAATCATTGGTACTTTTTACGTTGGCAAAAACTCCCAGGCTTTCCTTGTCTTCCTTGAGGTTGATTTCAATGTAGTTCTTGAATAGTTTCTGGCCGACATATCGGATGAGATACGACTTGCCAATCTGTCGGGCACCATTCACCAAAAGAATCTTGTTTGGCTCCTTGCGAAAGAACTCTTCAATGCGTTTTTCGAACTTTCTGTACAGCATTATTTGTCATTTTGCTGCAAAAATATATAAATCAATTTATTCCTGCAACAAAAAGGGACTTTTTCCGAAAAAATTGTGTTAAAAAAGGGACTTTTTCCGAAAATTTTAGCCAAAAAAAAGGGAATTATTCCATAATTTTAAGGGGTGAAAAAGGGACTTTTTCCGTTATTATTTCCCATACAATCGCCTAACCCTTTCTTCCAAATACCGCTCAGGACTCGGTGCTGGTGCCTCACCGATCTTGTTGCCCTTCGTTACGAGGATATACTCTGGGAAGGTGCGTACATTGTAGGCTTCCAAAAGGAGGATGTTGTCGCCAAGGTCTAAAAGTGGCCAATCTTGTTTCTTCTCGGCAAATTGCTGCTTGAAGAAGTCCATCTTTTCATGCGTGGCAATGGTAATGATCTGCACGGAGTCGCGCCACTGGTTGTGCAGACTTCTCAACTCCGAAAACTGATGCTCGCTGACAGGCGACATGCCGTCAACAAACTGCAACAGCACCAAGCCGTCTTTGTAGTCAGAGAGGCTGACATCATTGCCATCGCGGTCTTGTAAGGTGAACTCGGGAGCGGCAGTGCCAGGGGCAAGACGTTCGTATTTCGTGAAGAAATCGCCGATGATGGTCTTATGTTCGGCATATTTTGTCTGGCTCTTGATGTGGTTGAGGTGGTCTTTGGCCAGACGGCTGGTGCCACGGTCTCCATAGCAGAGTTTCTGCAAATTATAGATGGCAATCAACTCGGCAAGTTGCGGGTTCTTTGCCATGAAGGGGTCGGTGTCAAGGTATTGCTTGAAAGCTGCAGGCCCTTTGTCGAAGGCCTCGTTCAGAGCATGGTTATCATAGGCTGCACTGTTGAAATAGCCGTCAAACAGCTCCTTGAAGAGGTCGATGTAAGCACTTTGAGTATAGAGCACAGACTGCCCGTCATAATAGTCTTTGATGATTTTCTTGCCACCATCAGTGCTGATTCCCAAACGAATAGCGGCTATTTTGTAGCGGTTGTGGTTTTTCACATAGTCAGACTTGATGTCGGGCAACTCCTTGTTGATGGTGTTCTGGATGGAGTCGATGTAGCGCAGCTGCCGCCCACGGTAAATCTGGTTGAAATGCTCGGTCATATAGCTGTTGATGATTTCCTCGGAATAGACGATCTGCCGATAAATGCCTTTGTCGGTGGCACGCTTCACCCGGATGGTCGGCAGTTCCTTTTCGAAATAGGAGACATCATCCTTCTTCTCGGGCACGATGATTTCAATATCGTAGGTGGAGTTAGGGGAGAGGATGAGGTCGACAGATTCGAGTCCGACAAAAACCCGTGCTGGCATGATTTGTTTCACGCTGCCTTCGAGGATGAAATGACCTTTGTCATCGGTCTGGCCTTGGTCAAGCAAAGTGCTAGTCTCGTTGACTAGGTCTTCGTAGGCGAAGAGCCTGATTAAGGTATAAGTTTTGTTGCATCGGCCGGTAATGGTCACATTCTGAGCGCTTACCGAGAGGAAAAGCAAGACAAAAAAAAGTGTAGCAATCCTTCGTTTCATGCGTTGAAAACGAAAAACAGGCGGAATTATTGCTTTTCAGGCAACTTCACCTCGGCAGGCAAGAACTTGGAGGTGTCGCCACCGTTCTTGTAGATGTCGCGGACGACGCTCGATGAAACGCCCACCAGTTCGCTCTCGGTGAGGAGGAAGATGGTTTCCAACTCGGGATGCAGGCGCTTGTTGGCGTGCCCAATCATGTTCTCGTATTCGAAGTCACTACCGCAGCGCAGACCGCGGATGATGGTGTTGGCGCCCACCTTCTTGCAGAAGTCGGCGGTGAGGCCTTCGTAGCTTTCCACTTTCACATTGGGGTAGTCGGCGAAGACGGCCTTGCACCAGGCGATGCGGTCTTGCAGCTCAAAGGTGGAACGCTTTTCCATATTGATGCCGACGGCGACATAGATTTCGTCGAACATGGGGAGGGCTCTTAAAACGATGGAACGGTGACCCAAGGTGATGGGGTCGAAGGAACCGGGGAATACGGCTATTCTTTTCATTGGTTGTTCTTTTTGACTTCGAGAGTTCTGGACGCGTGACCTACTCCCCCTTGAAAGGGGGTTGGGGGGATTAAAAACTCGCGCCCTGAAGTCTCGTAGACTCGTGTTTCTTTTCAGGCTGCAAAAGTATCATTTCGTCACGACATGACGCAAATCTTCGCCTAATATTTCACTTGTTGAACGGAAAGTGTTTTTCAAGAACCCTTCAATCTCTTCATTTCCAATCAGTTTTATCTCGGTGATGCCTTCCTCGGTTTGTGGCTTGGGTTGGATGGTCTCTTCGCTTTCCATCAGGTACCAATAGGTACGCTTCAGCGTCCAGATTTCATGTTCGAGATAGCAATGCCAAGTGGAGGGCAACTCCTTGACGATGCGCAATTTGCCGATACCTGTTTCTTCCTCTACTTCACGCAATGCGGCAACTTCTGGGGTTTCACCTTTTTCTATATGTCCCTTGGGCAAGTCGGGGATGCCTTTGCGCACGATGCTGACGAATTTGCCATCAACGACCACCACACCACCCGCCGCAGGAGCCATCTTGAAGGTCTCTTTCAAGGCTGCGGCCACGGCATTTTCACCCACTTCATGGATGAAAGTGTCGCCTGGATCACGGTCATCAAGCCATTCGGGTAAAAATTCGCACAACAGTTCGGCATCGTATCTGTCAGATTCTTGGAGCGTTGCGTCGAGTTTTAAAGAATTGCCCTCGATTTTTGGAAAAAACAGGGCTTTGTTTTCATGAAAAATCTTGTACATTTGCAGTCTGTTTATCGCTTTTCAAGCGACAAAGATACAAAATTAGTTCCGACAAAGTTCAACAACCATGAAATACGATGACTCAGCATTGACTTTGGCCTTGCATCTGTTGCAGATTAGGGCCGTGAAACTCAGCCCTCAAGCCCCGTTCACTTGGGCGTCTGGACTGAAAAGTCCCATTTATTGCGACAATCGCGTCACCCTCTCTTATCCTGCTGTGAGGACCTATATTCGCCAGCAGTTTGTGGAGAAGATTATGCAAAACTTCGGCAAGCCTGATGTGATTGCAGGCGTGGCCACGGGTGGCATTGCTCAAGGTGCCTTGGTGGCTCAGGAGATGGGTCTGCCATTCGTGTATGTGCGCTCCGAGAAAAAGTCGCACGGCATGCAGAACCAGATCGAGGGTGTCATCAATGCGGGTCAGTCGGTGGTGGTCATTGAGGACTTGGTCTCCACAGGCAAGTCGAGCCTCTTGGCCGTTGATGCCTTGCGTGAGGTAGGTGCCGAGGTGAAGGGCATGGTGGCCATCTTCACTTACCAGATGGAACTCGCCAAGAAGAACTTCGAGGATAAGAACTGCCAGCTAGTCACTTTGTCGAACTACGAGACCTTGATTCACAAGGCCGTGGAAGAGAAATATGTCACCGAAGAGGATGTGCAGTCCTTAAAGGAATGGCGCCAAGACCAGCAGGCTTGGAGCGACAGGTGGAGTTAAGGAAACAAATCTGACATAATCTTGAATAAATAAAAAAGCCGACATTGCTGCCGGCTTTTCTTGTTTTATTTTGGTTATGTATTCTTTAGAATAAATTATTTACAGCACAAACTTTATCTCTTTAATATCAAATGTGTAGAAAGTTTGTTGCTCATCAACAAGTTGCAGCCGCCCAAACGGGTCTATACCCGTCATAAACAGCCGCAAAACCTTTCCACCGACTTCATAATCCGCCCAAGTGTGGTAACGGAATAATCTTTTCAAATAGTCCTGTTCAATGGTTGTCGGGTCGGCTTTCAGTTGCTCCACCTTTATTATTATATGTTCTGCTATTTGCTCCAAAAGCGGTTGCAAAGCATACCCCTTTCCCGTAATCAATTTCAGCGAAATTGGATGCGTCGGCCAATCTTGAAATTGCATTTGGTTGACATTGAGTCCAATACCTATGATGGAAATGCCCATCATGTTGGCCTTTATCGTGCTGTTGATGAGGATACCAGCTAGTTTGCGGTTTTCGTAATAGATGTCGTTGGGCCATTTGATGCTGAGTTTCTCGACTGGTAACAATTTGTCTAACACCTCGACAATGCCCAATGGCACTGCCTCGGAAAGCAGAAACTGCTTTCCGGCAGGCAAAAAACTCACGTCTAAGGCTAAAGAGAAAGTGAGGTTCTTTCCAACCTCACTTTCCCAGCTGTTGCTACCCATGCCTTTGCCCGCGGTCTGCATGTCGGCACTGACTACCCATTTACGGATGTCGCACTCCGACTGCAGGCGTTGCAGGTAGGCATTGGTGGAGTCAATCTGCTCTAAATGGATGTATTTGAGCATCACTTCACCACAACTCTCTGTGTCTCGTTACCTACTTTGACTGCGTAGATGCCAGCACCAAAACGCTTCATGTCGATTTGCATCTCGCCGTTGCAACAACCTTCGAAAACGCGTTGGCCGACCATGTTAAATATGGTGACGCTTTGTTCGCCTTCGCTGATGATGTTGACCAGACCTGATGTAGGATTGGGGTAGATGTTAGTGTTTTGGCTGAGATTCTCTTCCACATCGGCAGTTACTTCGTAGGAGAACTCGGTGCTCTCGCTGTAGCCGAAGCGGCTACCCGAGAACATAGTTGATGATCCGGCTCTTAGACCATAGACAGAAGAACCTGTCAGTCCGTCGCCGCCAGCGTCGTAGATAGTAAAGTCGTAACATCCGTCGGCAGTAATGACAATAGTGTCAACATACATGGTGTTGGGCTCTGCGTAAGGGCCGCCTTCTTGAATTACCTCACCAGTCGAGAGTTTGGTGACTTTCCATGTGGTTTCCTGTGGGTTGCTGTCGGTGCGGATGTTGACCTTGATAATCTTACCAACTGCTTGGTAGGCTTGTTGGAAGGAGAAGGAGGCTACGTCATCTTCGGGGGCTTCGTCTTGCCCGTTGTTGACGCTTTTTATCTTCACCTCAAGCGTGTTTTCTTCTTCGACTGGGAATTCCACTTCGCCCAATTCTATGGTTTCGGAACCGAAGGTAGACAAGTTGCCTGTCCAGCCGATGGTCTTCAGGGTCTCTCCGTTGACAAGTACTTCCAACTCGGCAGAGGTCATGGTGTTGCTACCGTAGTTGGTCAGCAAAACTGTTGGCTCGGCAATACCACTACAGTTCATCTTTTTGACATCTGAGATGTCGCTCACAGCAGCCTCGTTGGCATAGAAAGGATTGGGACTGGAGCTCGACTTGCAGGCTTGATACACTTCCTTCGTGTTTGAGTTTTGCACCCATGCGATGGCATCCAGTTGATTCATGTTGTAGATGTTGGCCAGCTTCCATGTGAAAGTGTAGGCAAAGTAACCATTGGCTTCCAAACTGACAAGGGATTGTCCGGCTGAGCTAGGCAGGAGTTTCTTCATCACGTCATAGAAGTCTTTTTCGCCATTGGGGCCGGGGGCAGAAGTGAAGTGTATCTCTTTTTCGATGACCCCAACGTAAAGCTTTAGGCTGCCTGCGATGTCGGTAGAGGCACGGCCCATCACATGAACGGTGATGGCATCTTGGGCATCGTTCAATTCCCAAGAAAGGCGCAATTCCATAGGTGATTCGATGGCGGAAAGCTGATCGATGATATTTTGGGTGATGTTGCCAGAATTGCCTGAAAAGCGGTTGCCATCGACGACAACGTGAGGCACACTATTGACACTATAATAACTGACGCGGGAACCATTATCACCCGTGTTGTGTAAATACATCGGATCGGCACCCGATGGCCAGCTTACATGGTATTTGATGGCCACCACCTTGTCGCGATTGTTGGCGATGAGTGCATCCATGCCAGGATTGTACATTGCACATGGGCCACAGCCGGTGTTGGTGAAGCTTTCAAGTAATAACATGCGCTCGTTTTGAGCATTGGTTTTCAGGGAAACCAGCATCATAAGCGATGCCAAAAAGACAGTAAACCTTTTCATTAGCGTGATTTTTTGATGTTTTTCAGCACAAAAGTAGATATTTTTCAAAAAATGGCAATGTTTTTGTTGCGTAATCAGGAAAAAATATGCATTTTTGCAAGTTGAAACTAATAGGGATAATAACAAAAGTATAATACTATGGTTAAAAGGTCTATTTTTACTTTAATGTTTTTGGCTGTAATGGGTTGGGTGTCAGCTCAATCATTACAGTTTGAGTGGGATGGTCACGCCTATACAGAAGGTGAAACCATCGAATGCAACACTCCAACGGAATGGGGTGAATATCTTCAGGATATGCAGATCAGGAATCTTACTGGTCAGGATTTGAATGTTTTGGTTAAAAAAGAGGTCATTGAAGACCTTGAAGGTGTCACGAACTATTTCTGCTGGGGCATGTGCTTCGGCCCTGACACTTATGTTAGCCCGAATCCTGTTGCTGTACCTGCCAACAGCGTTACATCTGTTGGAGCTCTTTCGTTCCATGCGATGTTCGACGAGAATGTGTTCGGCAAGGTGCAGGTGAGGTATTCCGCCTATGACGAACGTCATCCTGAAGACGCTGCTATTATCAACGTGGTTTTCCACAGGTCAGGCGAGGGTGTTCAAGAGGTTTCCGCAGTGCGTTTCGGCCAGGCATATCCCAATCCGGCTTCCTCGGTTGTGAATTTCGACTACAACATCAACGCCAGCGACAGAGCTTCCGTGTCGGTCTACAATCTGCTTGGCCAAGAGGTGAAGAGCCAACAACTGAACGGCATGCAAGGATATCTCTCCGTCTCGGTGGCCGACCTCAACGAGGGCATCTATTTCTGCAAACTGTTTGTGAACGGTAGCGCCGTATCGACAGAAAAGTTTGTTGTGAAGAAGTGAAGCCTTCTATGACTTGAAACTAAAAGGGTGGTGTTGACCGACACCACCCTTTTTTGGCTTTAAAAAGCCTATATCCCATTTGAATTGGATTTTTTAGCGATTTTTTCAGTTTTTTAATCGAAGTTTCAAATTAATTTACTTAATTTGCAGATTGTTTAATTAGCTTTTTTGCAAATAATCTATTTACTATGACTAACTACTGCCTTAAGAGCTTGATTCTCACAGCACTATTCATTTTTACTGGTTTCGTGGCCTTTGCTCAGGAAGACAACAGCATTAAGGGTTTCGTCTATGAGGAATCCACCGGCGAGCCCATGATGTTCACAAACGTTTATCTGAAGGGCACGACCTTTGGCGGCTCGACTAACGAAAAC
>JAEEGF011229795.1_pt1 | contig 17308 bp, 7 predicted proteins | sample 9134171 | NCBI WGS metagenome assembly JAEEGF01 (sample SAMN16246542, study PRJNA631951) | gut metagenome | biome: gut microbiome; feature: rumen; material: AP-attached | host: Bos | place: Iran: Karaj | collected 2018-10 | reverse complement strand
CCGGTGAAGTTCATCATGTCGTGGATCGACGCCCTGGTGTTCGCCCTGGTGGCTGTCTACTTCATCAACCTGTTCTTCTTCCAGAACTACGTCATCCCCTCATCGTCGCTGGAGAAGTCGCTGCTCACGGGCGACTATCTGTTCGTGTCGAAGGTAAGCTACGGCCCGCGCATTCCGCAGACGCCGCTGACCATGCCGCTGACACAGCACACACTGCCCGTGTTTGAGTGCAAGTCGTATATCGAGTGGCCGCAATGGAAGTACCGCCGTGTGAAAGGCTTTGGCAATGTGAAGCTCAACGATATCGTCGTCTTCAACTATCCTGCCGGCGACACCATCTGCTCGAACCTGCAATATCAGACCGAATACTACCGGCTGGTGTACGATAATGGCGAGGGACTGTACGGCAGCAGTGTCGGCGTTCCCGACTTCGACTCGCTGAACAGCACACAGGTTTACGACCTGTTTAAGGACGTCTATGCCATGGGCAGCCAGTTTGTGCGCAACAACCGCGGACAATTCGGCGAGGTAAGCACCCGTCCTACCGACCGCCGAGAGAACTACGTGAAGCGGTGTGTGGGTCTGCCCGGACAGACGCTGCAGATCAAGAACCGCATCGTCTATCTCGACGGAAAACCCAACAAGGAGCCCGACAACGTGCAATATACCTATAAGGTGAAACTTCGCCAGAGCATTCCGGATGCCATCATGAAAGATCTTGGCATCTCGATGGAGGACCTGACCAGCCTGAACCAGTATGGATTCATGCCGCTCACCAAACGGGCGGTGGCAGCACTGAGCGCCAGAAAGGACCTGGTAGAGCGTATCGAGATCAATACCGACTCGCCTGTCGGTGAGGTTTATCCGCGCAACGCCTGGACGGGTTGGACCCGCGACAACTATGGTCCGGTATGGATTCCGAAGAAAGGCGAGAGCATCAAACTCACGATGGATAACATCGCCATCTACGAGAGACCCATCAAGGTGTACGAAGGCAACGACCTGCAGGTCACCAACGGTCAGATATACATCAACGGGAAGCTGGCAGACAGCTACACATTCAAGATGGACTACTACTGGATGATGGGCGACAACCGCCACAACTCGGCCGACTCGCGCTACTGGGGCTTCGTGCCTGAGGACCATGTCGTAGGAAAGCCGATCTTCATCTGGTGGTCGAGCGATCCCGACAGAAGCGGTCTGGGCGGCGTCAGATGGAGCCGTTTGTTCACGCTGGTGGACAATATCAAGTAGGCGGAAACGAGAAACTGAAGATCACCATTGACAGATACCATGAATACAGACGACACCAACAGACGGCAATGGGCCCGGCAGGCTATTCTGCTGGTCATCACCTGCGTCGTGCTGGCGGCAGCCATGCTGCTGATACGTGCCTATGTATTCACCATCTATTCTGACTCGCAGACGGGCGAACGCGTCATCGTGAACAGAATCGACCGTAATGACTTCAGCAAGGGTGACAAAGTGGTGTATACCGAGAACGGAGTGCCGTTTATGGGATATGTCTCGGCCGTTCCAGGCGATACCGTTACCTTGCAGGGAAACAAGTACCAGATACGGCAGAGATGCGTGTGCAATGGCACGGAGTGCGACAACTGCCGGTACTATCTGGTCGAGTCGGGCGACAAAGAGGCGCTGGTCAACCACAAGCGTATGGTGGGAAAGGCATATAAGCTATGGTGATACTCTCGTCGACATACTTCGGACCGGTGCAATGGTATCAGAAACTCTGCCGTCATGGCGACGTGATGATTGAGCGGTACGACCATTTCATGAAACAAACCTACCGCAACCGATGTGTCATTGCCGCCGCCAACGGACTGCAGTCGCTCACGGTGCCGGTGGAAAAAGGCTTTGGAACGGCTCCGACAAATGGCGACGACGTTGCCGAGAAGGCGGCATCAGCAGAAGGGAAACCCAATCTGGTGCCCCAGTACATGAAAGACGTACGCATCAGCGACCACGGCAACTGGCGCCATCTGCACTGGCAGGCGCTGCAAAGTGCCTACGGGGAGTCGCCGTTCTTTGAGTTCTATGCCGACGATCTGCGCCCGTTTTTCGAGAAACGATGGACCTATCTGCTCGACTTCAACCTTGAAATCACGCACAAGATGTGCGAACTGCTCGATATAGAGCCCAACATCCTGCTGACAAATGAGTATTTCCCAGCGGACAACGCTCAACTCCCGGCAACGATAAAGGACTACCGCGACGCCATACATCCCAAGCATCCACAGCCCGACGATGAGTTTCAGGCGCGACGGTACTATCAGGTCTACGAACAAAAATACGGATTTCAACCAAATTTGAGTATACTCGATTTGCTCTTCAACATGGGAAATGAGAGCGTACTCTATATACATTAACCAATTAAAAAACAAAAACGACTATGAAGAAAAATGCTTTCAGTCTCGCTGCTCTTGCACTGGCAGGCAGTATGATGTTTAGTTCTTGCATCGGCTCTTACGGCCTGTTGAACAAATTCTGTAGTTGGGAAATGAACGCCACAGGCAACCACTTCGTCAATGGTATACTTGGCATCATCCTCCTTCCCGTAGCTGGTATCTGCGGAGTTGTTGACACAATCGTGCTCAACACCATCGAGTTCTGGACAGGTACACACCCTGTTGCAAGCAACATCGGCAAGACTCAGAATATCATGGGTGAGGACGGACTCATCTATGCCGTGAAGACCTTGAAGAACGGATACGAGATTACCAAGCCCGACGGACAGGTTGTGATGTTCACCTATAACAAAAAGGAGAATGCATGGTACATGGACGGCACCCAACTCGTGAAGTTTAACGACAACGGAACCGTACAGGCCAACCTGATGAACGGCAAGACTATCACCGTTACACAGGATGCCCAGGGTCTTTATGATACCCGCATGGCTGTTGGCAACGGCTATTTCTTCGCCGCCCGCTAAGACATAAAACACGGATTGACAGTAATCTGACAGAAACGAAGTGGTCTGACCGCTGATGACTCAGCACGGTCAGACCACTCTGTTTTTATATCATTTGATGGAAAAGCATTCTTCCATCAGGCTCAACCTATCAAAAATCACGATTCCATCGGCCCGTTCTCATCAAGAAAAACACGACTCATCCAGTCTTCTCCCATCAAAAAAAGCCGATTCCATCAGTCTTTTCCGCGACGAGCAGCCAGCTCAGCCTGCATATTCTCATTGTACTGTTTGGTGATGGGATAGCGCGACAAGGCGATGATGCCTGCCACAAACAACAGAGCAGGAATGATGCTTGCCACCAGACGAATGCCATACGTGGCAGAGGGGGACTGCATGACCACCCCACCCGACTGATAACCAAACATAGACAACACAAGACCGGTAAGGGCACCGCCAAGACCCAATCCTATCTTCAGCGCAAACACCATACCCGAGAAGCAGAAACCAGTGGCGCGCCGGTGGTTCTGATACTCCATATAGTCGGCCACATCGGCAATCATCGCCCACAGCAGAGGAATGGTGGGTGCATAACTGAGACTCTTCAGGATGCCGAGCACATAGACAAGTGTCACATCCCCCTCGCCAGGCAGATAGAGCAAAGCCGTGAACAAAGCCGTGAGCGACAGACAGACGACAAATGTGGTCTTCTTACCATAACGGTCGGCCAGATAACCAGAGAGGAGCATGACTCCCAGCAACTGAACGACCGCATTGACGGTATTAAACAATGAGAATCCCGTGGAATAGGCATTGCTCTCTGTCGTATGGAAACCCCAACGGTTCAGGAAAACAGCCAGTGAATGCTGGTCAGCATAGCTTTGGAAATAATAATTGGTGCCTGCCCCGAAAACCGACAGCGACACAAATAATAATAAGGTAAGGGCAAACATAGCCAGCCAGGCACGGTTGGTGAAAGTCTCCTTGATATCACGGCGAATGCTCATGCGCTGACGGGGCGGCGGAGCAATCCGTTCGCGTGTCGACAGGAAAGCTATCAGGAAACAAATCGCTGCCAGAAAGGCGAAAAGCACAACCGTTCCGGTCCATCCCCGGGCAGCATTCCCACCACCCAGATGGTCCACCAAGGGCAGCGTCAGACCCTGAACGACAAACTGCGCCACACTCGTGGCGATGAAACGAACGGTGTTCAGACTGGTACGCTCGTGGATATTCGCGGTAATGACGCCACCCAACGAGGAATAAGGGGTATTGTTGAACGAATAGATAGAAAGCAGCAACACATACGAGATGGTGGCATAGACGGCTACCAGCGTGGGGGATTTGATGCCTGGATTGGTGAATGCCAGGACATAGAACAGGCAAAACGGTAGTGCCGTCCACAACAACCACGGACGATACTTTCCCCAACGGGTGTGGGTGCGGTCAGCCAAGATGCCCACCAACGGGTCGACAAAGGCTGTCAGCAATGGGGCGACGAGCAATACCAGCCCGGCAATGGCACCGTTGAGTCCGAACACATCGGTATAGAATTTCAGCTGATAAATCATCATCAGCTGGAATGCCAGGTTGGCTCCGACATCGCCCAGAGAATAACCAACCTTCTCGCCGAACTTAATCTTGTCGTTTCTCATCAGCTGCAAAGGTAGTGACTTCTGAGCGGAAAGAAGATGAATTTCGTAACGGATACGTTTCTATTTGTATCATCCGCAACTTTTTCCTTCTTCAGATTTCCTATATTATGAGATAAATATTAATTTTGCGACAACTAGCCACATGTGAATATGAAAACTATCATCAGATTTCTGCTGCTATCCGCAGTTCTTTTCATGACTGTTCATGTACGGGGTTCAGAACAGTTTGTGAATTTTGAAGGGAGGGGTTTGCAACTCAACTCAAACGGAGTTGTGAAAGTTTATGCCGGACAACAGTCCGACAAAGGTATCGCACGGGCCATCCGCGACCTATGCACAGACATCGGCAAGGTGACCGGCCGTGAAGCTATGGTCACAGAAAAACAGGATGAGGCGAACATCATCATTGCCACAGACCCGAAGATGAAGGACAGGGAGAAATATGTGCTCGACATTCCGCAGACGGTAGACGGCAACCATCCGGCAGTAATCACCATCACCGGCAGCGACAAGCGCGGCACCATCTATGGTATCTACGAACTATCCCGGCAGATGGGAGTGTCGCCCTGGTATTATTGGGCAGACGTACCCGTTGCCAAACACGAGAATATCTGGCTCCTGCCAGGCAGCTATACGGACGGAGAGCCGGCTGTACGCTATCGCGGCCTGTTCCTGAACGACGAGGCTCCATGCCTGACCAGTTGGGTGAAGAACACGTTCGGCACTAACTACGGTGGCCATGAGTTCTACGAGAAGGTATTCGAGCTGATACTACGACTGAAAGGTAATTTCCTGTGGCCCGCCATGTGGAACTGGGCTTTCTATGCCGACGACCCTGAAAATTCGAAAACCGCCGATGAAATGGGCGTTATTATCGGTACCTCCCACCATGAGCCTATGGCGCGCAACCACCAGGAATGGGTGCGCCACCGCCATGAGTACGGTGCGTGGAACTATCGCACCAACAAGCAAGTGCTCGACCGTTTCTTCCGCGAGGGCATCGAGCGCATGAAAGGTACCGAGGATATCGTCACGATTGGCATGCGCGGAGACGGCGACGAGGCAATGAGCGAGGATGCCGACACACGGTTGCTGCTCGATATTGTGAAGAACCAACGCAAAATCATCAGTCAGGTCACACACAAGCCTGCCAAGGAAACGCCGCAGGTGTGGGCCTTATATAAAGAGGTGTTAGACTATTACGACAAGGGTATGCGCGTTCCCGACGACGTGCTGATGCTGCTATGCGACGACAACTGGGGCAACGTGCGCCGTGTTCCGACTGCCAAAGAGCGCCAGCACAAAGGCGGCTGGGGTCTGTATTACCATGTAGACTACGTGGGAGCACCGCGTAATACGAAATGGCTGAATGTGACTCCGGCACAAAACATGTGGGAACAGCTCTCGCTGGCCTATGAGTACGGCATCGACCGCATGTGGATTCTGAATGTGGGCGACCTGAAACCCATGGAGTATCCTATCCAATTGTTCATGGATATGGCTTATTCCGGCGTCGATCAAAATGTCTCATTTGTGGCGAGTCATCTGGAAGCGTTCTGTCGCCAGCAGTTCGGTGACAACCAAGCTGCAGAGGCCGCCCGGCTGCTGAATCTCTGTTGTAAATACAACGGGCGCTGCACGGCAGAAATGATGGACCGCAATACCTATAACCTACAGAGTGGTGAGTGGGCTCAGGTGTGTGCCGACTACGCGAAACTGGAGGCAGAGGCCCTGCGGCAATACATCACACTGAAGCCCGAATACCGCGATGCCTACCAGCAGATTATCCTGTTCCCCATCCAGGCCATGGGCAACATTCACCAGATGTATTACGCCCAGGCCATGAATCACTGGCTGTACGAGAACGGGAACCCCGACGCTAACCTGTGGGCAGACAAGGTGGAAGAGGCTTTCCATCGCGACTCACTGCTCTGTGCGGCATACAACCACGACATTGCCCAAGGCAAATGGAATGGGATGATGACACAAAAACACATCGGATACAGAACCTGGAACGACGACTTCGGACCAAAGGACGTTATGCCTGCGGTCAAGCGTCTGACAAAGAAAGACGGCGGAAACATCTTCACTGAGAAAGACGGATACGTGGCTATCGAGGCAGAGCATTATTTCAAAAAAGCCGATGCCGGTAACGCCCGGTGGACTGTTCTCCCTTATATGGGCCGCACCTTGAGTGGAATGGCGCTCATGCCCTATACAGAGTCTGTCGATGGCAGTTCGCTGACATACCGCTTCAGCACGAAATCCGCCATCGAGAATGTCATGGTGGTGGTCAAGTCAACCCTCGACTTCCTGAACAAGGGAGGCCTGTGCTATCGTGTCACACTCGACAACCAGGAGCCTCAGACCGTGAATTTCAATGCCAACCTGAACGAGAATCCGGAAAACATCTACGAGATCTATTACCCCACGATTGCCCGCAGGGTGGTGGAAAGCAACATCAACATCAAAGCCTCAGCCGGAGAGCACACCCTGACCATCGAGCCACTCGACCCCGCCATCGTCTTTGAGAAGATTGTCGTCAACTGCGGTGGTTACCAACGCTCCTATCTGCATGGTGCAGAGAGCCCGAGGAAAGTTGAATAAGGATGCGACCTTTCTTAGGATATTTGAAAGAAAACTTTTATCTTTGTAGCACCTATGAGACCATTCCGACTTATCGCCCTGATACTAGCGAGCCTGCTCACCATGCTCCAGGCACGAGCTGACAGCGGACGACTCTATACGGCAGACAAGCTGTCGAGCAGTATGATAGACTATATCATACAAGACCACTATGGCTTTATCTGGGTGGGTACTCAGTACGGACTCAACAAATTCGACGGCTACCGTTTCACCAATTTCTTCTGCGATAAGAACGACAGCGCCACCATACAAGACAACGACATCTCGCGTTTGCTGGTCGACCGCCACCATCAGCTTTGGATTGGAAGTGCCAAGGGACTGAGCCGGTTCGACTACCAGCGCAACTGTTTTGTACGATATAAGTTCCCAGAGGGACTGCAACCGCGTGTGGAATGTCTGCTTGAGGACACTGACGGGAATCTGCTCATCGGCTCGGGCGGCTACGGATTGTTCGCCATTCGTGCCGGACAAGACATTATTACCCACGAGACCCAATTCTCCAAGCGCAAGGACAATGATTTTCTGACGGTAATCTTCGAGGACGACCAGCACAACATCTGGCGAGGTTATCAGACTTCGACCATCAGCAGAATCAAAGTCAGCGGTCTGCAGCCTACTGCGACGAAGCACTTCGACTCTCCATATGGTCCTGTGGTGCGCTTCCTACGTCATGACAAGAACAGTTTTCTGGCTGTATGCATGTACGGAATCTTGCGCTATAACTATGCTACGGGCGAGATGGCCGATGCCGGTTACGACTTGAGCGCGCTCGACAGTAAGGTATCTATTCGCGGAGCGCTCATCGACCATGCAGGGAACATCTATTTAGGTACGTCGGGCCGCGGATTGCTGATGATTCCGAAAGGCAGCAACACGTTGCAGCAAGTGGCCAACAGCAGTGCGCAATACGACCTGACGACGGCAAACGTCAACAATATTTTTGAGGACAAAGACCAGAACTTGTGGGTGAGCTGCTACAAGAAAGGACTGTTCGAGCTGAACCAGAGTAAGCAGGCCTTCAACACATGGAAGTTCGCTGCCCAGAATTACGTATTGGGCAGCAGTGTGTCGAGTCTTGCCGAGGGTGACAACGGAAGCATCTGGTGCACTGTTCAGAAAAGCGGCATCTACCTTTTCGACCGCAACGGCAAGATATACCCTGCTCCATCGTCGCCTGCCGGTGCCAACTGCATCTACAAAGACAAGCAAGGCAACTACTGGGTAGGCAGCGAGAATACACTTTACAGCTACAACCCGAACACGGGCGCAAGCACACCAAGGCTGAAGGTCGATGGTTGGGGAATTAACTGCATGACCGACGATGGCGAGGGGAACCTCTATATCTGTAATTACGGTAAAGGTCTTTGTGTGTACAACACCCATACGGGTGAGACCCGCCAGCTGAGCATGTATCAGATTGACCCGGAGAAGGGCGGACTCTGCAACGACTGGGTTAAGTCGTTGTGCCTTGACAGCCGTGGTCTGTTGTGGATTGGCAGTTCGAGTGGTCTGTGCGTGATGAACCCCGCCGACCAGAATTTCCGCATCTTCGGATGGGACCTCCAGCTAAAAGGCGTGCAGTGCTTCTCGCTGTACGAGCAAAAAGAAGGAGTGATACTCATCGGTACCAACAGCGGACTCTATTATTTCGACCGCGAGCAGAACAAAGTTGAGCTCTTCCCCGACTCAAAAGAAATTGAGAACAAGCCCATCTATACTATCACCCGATCGCTGAACGGTGACCTCTGGATGAGCTCTGCAAATGGCATCTGGCAGTACGACCTGCAGAACAAGCGGTTCATCAGCCATATCAACGGTAACGGACTGGAGAGCCGCGAGTTCATCGTCGGAGCCTTAATACATACTGCCGACGACCGAATCAGCTACGGCAGCAATGAGGGAATCATTGCTTTTTACCCGAACGACGTGAAGGGCAATATGGCTGACTTAAACGGTAAGATTTACCTGACAAACTTTATCATTGATGGAAAGCCCGTCAGCTGTATCGGCGACCGCTTTGAAATACCTTTCGACCAGAACTCGTTTTCGCTGGAGTTCTCCATGCTCAATTTTCGGAATGCCGATAACATTACCTTTGAGTACCGAATGAACAACGGCAGCTGGATTGCTTTGGAAGAAGGAAGCAACAGCGTCTCATTCAACAGGATGAAACCCGGGAAGTATGTCATCGAGGTGCGTGCCATGAGTAACAGTGTCTATTCCAAGGACACATGCACCGTGACGGTCATCGTCAAGGCGCCCTGGTATGCCTCCTCATTGGCGTATCTGCTCTACACGCTGGCAGTTCTTGGACTGGCTGCGCTGTTCTTCGTCTTCACCGACCGTAAGCGCAGGGCCGACCTCGACGAGCAGAAGATGAGATTCCTGATTAATGCCACCCACGACATCCGCTCGCCACTGACCCTGATTATGGGACCCCTCCATAAGCTGAAAGAGCGTGTCACCGACAAGGAGAGTCTCAACGACATCGACACCATCGACCGCAACGCCCAGCGACTGCTCCTGCTGGTGAACCAAATCCTCGACGAGCGCAAAATCGACAAGAACCAGATGCACCTGCATTGTGCCGAGATGGACCTTGTGCCCTTCGTGTCGGGTATCTGCTCGCTCTACCTATATAGCGCCCAACAGCGCAACATCAATTTCATGCTCATTGAGATGACGGACGACAAGGCGGTGCCCGTCATGGACAGCCAACATGCCCGTCAGACTCCTACAGACGCACCGAATCCTACTCCTATAAAAGTATGGATCGACCGCATCCAGTTCGACAAGGTCATTACCAATCTGCTCTCCAATGCCTTTAAATACACGTTCGACGGCGGTGAGGTAAAGGTGGTTCTCCGGCAAGAGGACAAACACGTACTCATTCAGGTTATCGACAGTGGTATCGGGTTTAAGGAAGAGAACACAGACCGCCTGTTCGAACGTTTCTACCAAGGCAAAAGCCCCAACAGCCTGCATATCGAGGGAACGGGCATCGGCCTCAACCTGAGCCGCGCCATTGTACAGATGCACGGCGGACAAGTAAGAGCATTCAACCGCACCGACGGACAGCGCGGCGCTTGTCTGGAGGTACGCATCCCGCTGGGTAATGCCCATCTTAAGCCCGAGGAGATAGAGGACGGGCAGACTGAAACTGCCATCCGCAGTCGCACCGACAAGAAACAGGCATCCAAGAATTTCCGCCTGCTGGTGGTCGACGATGATATAGAGGTGGCACAGTATATCAAAAACGAGCTGGGCTCATGGTATAAGATCGATATCGCCACCAACGGCAAGGAGGCACTGAAACTGCTGTTGGCCAACCTGACGACACCTGCCGACACGCAGCACCCGGCTCCCAGTTCCTACGATTTGGTCATCAGCGATGTGATGATGCCCGAGATGGACGGCATCACGATGCTCAAACAGCTGAAAGGCAATCCTAACATCAGCGACATTCCTGTCATCCTGCTCACCTCAAAGGCTGAGGTGAACGACCGACTTGAGGGTCTGAAGAAAGGTGCCGATGCCTTCCTGGCAAAGCCTTTCAACATGGAGGAACTGCATATCCTGGTCGACAACCTCATCGACAATGTGCGACGTCTGCGCGGTAAGTTCACAGGCGCACAGCGACAGGAGGACAAGATAGAGAACGTTGAGGTGAAGGGCAATAACGACGCGCTCATGGAGCGTATCATGAAAACCATCAACGAGAACCTCTCCGACCCCGATTTCAATGTCGAGAAACTGACTGAGGATGTGGGCATCAGCCGCGCCCAGCTGCACCGTAAGATGAAAGAGATTACGGGCATCTCCACCGGTGAGTTCATCCGCAATCTGCGACTGGAACAGGCTGCCCGCCTTATCCGCGAGGGAAAGATCAATGTCACGCAGGTGGCTTATTCCGTGGGATTCAACAATCAGACACACTTCTCCACCGTGTTCAAAAAGCACTATGGCGTCACGCCTACCGAATATGGAGAGAATATCAAGAACAACAAAGGCAAGGAATAGTAAAAACTACAAGATAATGGAAAGAATCAGAAAATCAACAAGACAAGAGATGAAAGTAGTCGGTATGCTACTGTCTTACCTATTGATGTGTTTACCATTGTTGGCTAACGACGGACATGGCCTGTGGTTAGACTACAATGAGTTGAACCGAGCGAAAGTGAATGTGTCGGCGAGCTCGCCCACTATCAGCATTGCCGCCGACGAACTGCACCGCTATTTCAATGGTCAGGAGATTACGCTTCAGAAAGTGCCTGCCTTGAAAAGCACATTAGGGAACGAAGGGTTCACTATCAGCCTGGATCAGTCAGTGCCTGTCATCCAGGCAGTATCTGACATCGGACTGCTCTACGGAGCCTACGAGCTGTTGCGCCAGCAATCGCTCAACGCCAATCAGCCTTCAACCATCACTCAGACTCCTGCCTTCCCGCTGCGCCTGCTTAACCATTGGGACAATCTCGACGGCAGCATAGAGCGAGGATATGCTGGCAAAAGCATCTTCTGGAACGACCAGATGGCTATCGACCGCCAGCTCATCCAACAATATGCCCGCGCCAACGCGTCGATAGGCATCAACGGCAGCGTGCTCAACAATGTGAACGCCTCGCCGAAGATGCTCACCCGCGACTATCTGTTGCTCGTTAAAGAGATTGCCGACATCCTGCGTCCTTATGGCATCCGCGCCTTCCTCAGCATCAACTTTGCCACTCCTATGGCACTCGGCGATACCAAGACCGCCGATCCGCTCGACAAATCTGTAGCCCGTTGGTGGCAGCGGAAAGCTAAGGAAATCTACCAACTCATCCCTGACTTCGGCGGTTTCCTCGTGAAAGCCAACAGCGAAGGACAGCCCGGCCCGGGCGATTTCGGACGCTCCCATGCCGACGGTGCCAACATGCTGGCCGACGCACTCAAACCCTACAAGGGTATCGTCATGTGGCGTTGCTTTGTCTATGGTGCCAACCACAAGGGTGAAGACCGTGTAAAACAGGCCGTTTCCGAGTTTAAACCCCTCGACGGCAAGTTCCGTCCGAATGTTATCTTGCAGACCAAGAATGGTCCGCTCGATTTCCAGCCACGCGAGCCTTACAGCCCCGTTTTCGACCAAGTGCGCAAGACTCCCGACATGGCAGAGTTGCAAATCACACAGGAGTATCTCGGACAGAGCCGCCATTTGGTTTATCTGGCTCCCATGTGGCGCGAGTTCTTCCTTCAGGTGCCGCCACGGAACCTTGCCGGTATCGCCGGCGTGGCCAATATCGGACTCGACAAAAACTGGTGCGGACACCATTTCTCCCAAGCCAACTGGTATGCCTTCGGCCGTCTGGCATGGAACCCCGAGCTGAGCTCCAACGAGATTGCCCGCGAATGGCTCAAACTTACGTTCTTCCCATCAACAGCCAATCAGCAACAGACATCAACATTCATCAACACCATGGCAGAGGTGATGATGAGCAGCCGCGAGGCGTGTGTCGACTATATGATGCCTCTCGGACTCCACCATATCTTCCGGTTCGACCATCACTATGGGCCCGAACCCGACGGTTTCAAGGCAGAGTATCCGCTCGAGTGGTGCCCTGTTTACTATCATAAGGCCGACAAAAACGGTGTTGGCTTCGACCGCAGCAGCCGTGGCACCGATGCTGTCAGCCAGTACAACGAGCCGCTGGCCTCCATCTACGACAACATCGCAACATGTCCTGAGAACCTGTTGCTATGGTTCCATCATGTACCCTGGACACACAAGATGAAGAGCGGGCGCACCCTTTGGGAGGAGTTGAACATCCGTTACAACCATGGTGTCAAGGAGGTGGAGCGTTATGTCACCACATGGCAGAACATGAAAGAGTGCCTTGTTGCAGCCGATGGCGATGACCAGCGGTGGCGTGAGGTTGACGAACGCCTGCAACACCAGCTCGAAAATGCCCGCGAGTGGCGCGATGTCTGTCTGAAATACTTTGGCAGTTTTGCTGAATAACAGGCAAACGAAACATTAGAAACAAAACTGACTATTCTTATACAGCCACACCATCCATGATTCGTGATGGTGTGGCTGTCTTCATTTTTGCACAGGCTTCCTGAATAATCTATGGATATAGCAGCAGAACAGCCATTCAAAGTTCAAAGAATATGGAGTTATGTAATTTAAAGGAGTGACAAGAAGTTAATAGACATTTGTTCAAATATCAGGTGTTATTCTGTTGAAAGTTAGGAGTTAGGAGTTCAATTGGAGGGACCTTTGAACTTTGAATCTTAAAGTGTGTATGCGCTTTTGAACCAGCAGTTTCGCTGCGTTGTCAAACTATCTACTGAAAAAATTTGGGAAAGTAGTGATAAATTTATATATTTGCACATTATTATATTTTGTAACCTACAATCTACATAATTTATAACCTACTATCTGACGATGAGACGACTCTATTTCATTCTTATAAGCCTGATGCTGACGATGGCCGTCATGGCGGAAGGCATCGACCGCAACGTTGCACTGCAAAAGGCTCAGAAGTTCATGCCTGGTAAGGATTTCACGATGGGCAAGGCACCAGCCAAGGCACGCGCGAAAGCTCCGCAAAAAAGCGATGCTTTCTACGTGTTTAATGCAAAGGACAACGGCGGTTTCGTCATCGTATCGGGCGACGACCGCACAGAAGATATTCTGTGCTACTCAGAGCGCGGCAATCTCGATATTGATCAGGTACCAGAGAATATGAAGTGGTGGCTCGATGAGCTCGCTCGCCAGATTGAGGCATTGGGAACGTCACTCGAGGCTGCTCCCCATCGGGCTCCCTCGGTAGCCATCGCACCTCTCATCAAGTCGAAATGGAGCCAACATGCCCCCTATAATTACATGTGCCCTGACGGCAACTATGTGGACTACGACGAGCTTGGCTACAATACCGGGAACCGCTGCGTCACTGGCTGCGTGGCAACCGCCATGGCACAAATCATGTACTATTGGAAGTGGCCAAAGACGTGTCCTGCCCTGGACGCCTACGAGGTTAGCGTGGGAAAAACTCTCAAGGCACTGCCAGCCACCACCTTCAAGTGGGACAAGATGAAGGACACCTATGGCTGGAATGAGACAGGAACATCGGCCAATGCCGTGGCAGAACTGATGCGCTATTGCGGTCAGGTAGTACACATGGGATACACTCCTTCCGGCTCTGGAGCTGCCGTTTCTGCTAACGTCATGGCATCCATATTCCAATATAGCCCCAACAGCCATGATATATCTCGCGATAACTATTCCGTCAGCCGTTGGGAGTCCATCATCTACGAAGAGTTGGCCAACCAGCGACCAGTTTTGTATGATGGAGGTAGCAAAAGTAGTGCACATCAGTTTATTGTCGACGGCTACGATGGTGCCGGCCTCTTCCACTTCAACTGGGGCTGGGGTGGCAGTTCCGACTGCTACGGTGTGCTATCGTTGGCCGACCCTTATGGGGATGGAAACGGTTATCAGTATGGACAGGGAGCTATAATAGGCGTAAAGCCTGCCGAGGACGGTGAGGTGATGATGCCTTTTATGTATAGTTGGATCGATAATAGAACTCCTGTTGCCACCTACAACCGGCCGGCATCGGCTGATAACTTTACCAGCGTTTCTCTTAATGGCCAGGTATATGCTCAGTATACGCTTGAGCCAACCTCTTCGCTTGATGTAGAGATGGGATGGGGGCTGTTTCAAGACGATAGAATGCTTCAGTTACTTGATAGCAAGACAATGACTTTCGAAGCCTCTTCCCGTTGGGGTAACTATTATGCATACGATGCAAGCGCATCGTTTGGTACGGGTTTGGCAGACGGCACGTATGAACTGTCGCATGTCTATCGCTTTTCCAGCGATACGGAGTGGGAGCCCTGTCATCTATATGGAAATAGGTTTTTGGCTGAGATAAAGGGCAATACGCTAAAAGTGTTCGTGCCCAATCCCGATAATATGTCGTTTAGTGTGAACTCTCTCACCACGTCAGACGAGCCCATTGCAAACGAAACTGTCAGCGTGAATGTCAACATCACAAATACGGGAGAGTCGAGAGAGGAAATTGTCAGCTTGTGGATTCAGAAACCAAGTGATGAGCAGTGGACAAATATTTCTAAGATCTCCTGTTGGGTTGATCTTGGTAAGAGTTACGATGTAACCACATCGTTCATTCCTGATGTAGCGGGTGTGTATCAACTGAAGATTACAGCCGGCAGTTCAGAAGAAGCTCTTGCAACGACTACAATAAAGGTGGCAGATTCCGAGTTAGTTGTTGTCGACGGAATTACCTATCGATGCATACCCGACTATCGGAAAGCTATCGTTATCAATGATGGCAAGAATTATCATGACATAAGCGGGGACGTGACAATCCTTCAAAAAGTAACCGCCAGCGGTGTAGATTGCCAAGTCACCCGCATTGCCGACAGGGCATTCGAAGATTGGTACCAAATCACATCGGTAACCATTCCTGAAGGGGTGACATCCATCGGAAGCAATGCCTTCGCCTATTGCAACAATCTCAATAAAGTAGTGCTGCCGTCTACCGTCACCCGTTTTGGTGAGAATGTCTTCTTTTATTGCAGTCAACTCTCGGCAGTCTGCTCTTATATCCAGAACCCTCCTGCAGTCAGCGATAACGCATTTACAACAAAAACATGGAACGGACAAACCCAACAATATGACCAGACTCCCTGTCCCGCCACACTCTATGTACCTATCGGCACCAAGGCGCTGTATGAGGCTTTGGCGGGCTGGAAGTGGTTTGCCGGCATCGAGGAGGGTGAGCTGCTGGAGGCAACTGTAGGCGGGCTGCGCTACTACTACAGCACGGGCAACGGCAAGGCCACCGTCATTCAGGACGCAAGTTATCAGGAACTCACTGAGGTCAGCATCCCTGCCATGGTCAGTATCGACGGCAAAAGCTATCGGGTGACCGGCATCGCCAACTCGGCATTTAGTAGCTGCTGGCAACTACAGTCAGTGACGCTGTCTGAAGGCCTTGAGACTATCGGTAACGATGCCTTCAATAACAGTAACGGTATTAAGACCTTGACGATTCCAAAGGGAGTAACGACCATCGGCAATTATGCTTTCGCCTATATGTATGGTCTGACAAAACTCGAACTGCCAAACACATTGAAGGAGATTGGGGATCGAGTGATTCAAGGATGCTCGAGATTGGAGGCTGTCATTTCACATATCACCAATCCTTATGCTGTCAGCGACTACACGTTTACCACGAGTAGATGGAATGAGCAAACACAACAATATGACCTGACTCCTTCGCCTGCCACACTCTACGTACCTGTCGGCACCAAGGCGCAGTATGAGGCACTGGCGGGCTGGAAGTGGTTTGCCGGCATCGAGGTGGGTGAACTGCTGGAGACAACTGTCGGCGGGTTGCGCTACTCCTACTGCACGGGCAACGGCAAGGCCACCGTCATACAGGACGACAGCTATCAGGAACTCACAGAGGTCAGCATCCCCGCAACAGTCAGTATCGACGGTAAAAGTTATCGGGTAATTGCAATCGGTAGCTCGGCATTTAGAGGCTGCTGGCAACTGCAGTCACTGACGCTGTCTGAAGGCCTTGAGACTATTGGCGACAGGGCTTTTTCGAGTGTGAAGGTTTCTGAGCTGACCTTACCCACCACACTGAAGACCATTGGCGAAGAAGCATTCTATAACTGCAGCAGAATCAAAACTTTGACCATTCCCGAGGGAGTGACAACCATTGGCAATTATGCTTTTGCTTATATGGGTCTAACAAAGCTAGAACTTCCTTCTACGCTGAAGGAGATTGGGAGTCGAGTGATTCAAGGATGCTCGAGATTGGAGACTGTTGTTTCACACATCACCTATCCTCCTGCTATCAGTGACTATACGTTTGCCGATCAGATATGGAATGAGCAAACCCAACAATATGACCTTACTTCCTCGCCTGCCACGCTCTATGTCCCTATCGGCACCAAGGCACAGTATGAGGCACTGTCGGGCTGGAAGTGGTTTGCCGGCATCGAGGAGGGTGAACTGCTGGAGGCAACTGTTGACGGGCTTCACTACCACTACTGTACA
>JAEEGF010620851.1_pt1 | contig 17308 bp, 15 predicted proteins | sample 9134171 | NCBI WGS metagenome assembly JAEEGF01 (sample SAMN16246542, study PRJNA631951) | gut metagenome | biome: gut microbiome; feature: rumen; material: AP-attached | host: Bos | place: Iran: Karaj | collected 2018-10 | reverse complement strand
AGTGATACAGCAAGTATCACCCAAAACTCAACGAAACGGCTATTATACGCAGCCAATTGTGGCGCATAAGCCATCAAAAAGCGTGGCAAAAAGAAGAAATGCAGCAGATAGACATCCAATGTTCTGGTGCCAACATATTGCAAGGGCTTAGAAATATGCCATTTCTTAAGCCAAGAAGCAAACAAGCGGAAGAATGTAAACACCATAATCATACCGGTGATGCCACCACCATAGAATCGGAACATCTCGAACAGCAGATGATCATGATGAGATGTAGAAGCAATCAAGAAAAACGCTACTGCTATCAGCAATATCACAACAGGTTTGCTAGTCCATCGGATAAAGGCATCAAAGTTACGTCTTATCCATGTTCCCAAATAGAAGAATATAAAAAAGCGCCAGGTGATAATGCTCAAAAATCCAAGAAAGTCCATAACCATCAACAGCCATTCATCTGCCGACGTACGGATACTATAATAATAACGTGAATATATAAAAGAAGCCAAGGTTAGTGCAATCGCAAATATGGGAGTCAGCCTCCTACTAGCCCTAACCATCAGCATATAGAGAATAAAAAACTCAAATAATGCAAAAGTAAACCAATATCCGCCTTTAACCGCACCCAACTGATGAAAAAACTCTGGTGGCGGTGCCAAAATCAGCAGGAATATAAAGGTTGGCAATAGCTGCACCATCGCTTTATGTTTAGCAACCTCCTTAAACGGACGTTGGGCAACAGACTCAAACAACCACCCACTAATCATAAAAAAACAAGGCAATCGAAAGAGAATAAACACCGCATTATAGCCCATCCTTGAATCACCCAAACAGAAATGACAAACATGTGCAAACACTACGAAAATCATCGTAAATCCTCGCATCGCATCAATGTATTCAATCCTTTGTTTTGCCATATTCTGTGCAAAATTACGAAAAAGAATCCACAATATGGATATTTTTTCGTAATTTTGCAACATGAACCGAATTAATTGGATAGATTGGGCAAAAGCATTCTGCATGACGGTAGTGGTATTCTGCCACCTACCCCAACAAGAAGACACCTTTTATCTGCAATATCTAGCCTCAGTTATCCTCTCCACGTTCTTCTTTGTATCAGGCTATCTCAAGAAGAAAAAACTAACAATCAAAGAGTCAGCCAAGAAATATGGTTATGCACTTTTGATACCTTATATTATATATAATGTAATATATTACCCCTATTGGCTAGCAAAATTCTACATAGAGCATAGTGGCATTACCTGGGGGGATGCCGTAAAGCCCATTATTGGCACCATGCTCGGGCAACTAAACAGCAATTTCTCCTGCGAATTGAATGGTGTAACTTGGTTCTTGATAGCCCTATTCCTCATGCACATACTAACAGATGTACTCAATAAGAGCAAACACGGCAAAACCATCATGCTGATACTTTCCGTCATCACCATAATCCTCTATGGCGCCAACAAATACTACCATTACGCCCCATATATCACCTATCATGGACTGATCCGTTGCCTCTGTTTCTTCTTTATGGGCAATCTTTTTCAACAGAAAGGTTATCTCCAAACACTAAATCTACGAAAAGATGTAATAATCGGAACCTCTACCCTACTTCTCAGCCTCATCTTATTCTACTGGCATATCCACGAAGATAGATTCGTACTCCACATTATATTATATTATGTGGTAAACTTCGTATCTGTATACGCATTCATATACCTTTCAAAATCGCTCAACAACATCAAGAGCCGCATCATCACGCTCATCTCCATCGGCACCATGCTTATCTTTGGCTTACACCGAATGATGATTGGCATCATCGATTTCCTTGTTAAGAAAAGTATAAGCACATCAAACATCGCCTACGATTGGTATGAATGTATAACCATAGCATTCATCATAGAAGTGTTGTTGTTACCAATTATCTTCAACAGGGAAGAATGTCCTATTCTTTTTGGAAAACAAAAAAAATAAGAAAGTATTTGGAAAAATCATCATATTGTTGTATCTTTGTCATCAAAAAATAGAGCTATGAAGAAAGTTATTATTACTGGTGGTTTAGGAAATCAAATGTTTCAATACGCGTTTGTGCTTGCACTTAGAACAAAAGGCATAAATGTAAAGTTAGATATTTCATATTATGACTATTGGAATAAATACAATTGGAAGATGCATAATGGATACGAACTTGAAAAAGTATTCGGTATCAAAGAAAATTGTATTAACAAACAAGGCCTACATATGAAGTGGTTACGAATATTAGACCACTACGATCCTTTGGGCATCATAAAAAAAGACAATCTCAGATATAATAAGCAATTTTCAGATTCTTTATCCCTTTATTATTATGGATATTGGCAAAATGAAAAATATTTCGCAAATATCAAAGAGGATGTACACAAAACATTTACGTTCCAAGGAATAGATAATAAGAACCAAAATTTAGCTTTACTGTTACAAACCTGCAACTCAGTATCTCTTCACATCCGAAGAGGAGATTATTCACAATTCGGCATGACGATATTAAACAGAGATTATTACGAAAAAGCAATAAAATACATTGAGAATAAAATCGATGATCCATATTACTTTATTTTCTCAGACGACATAAACGAAGCAGAATTATTAGCCTCACAAATGAATATCAAACATTATAAAATAATAGATCATAATAAAGGAGAAGATTCATATAAGGACATGTTTTTAATGAGCAAATGCAGGCATAACATTATTGCCAACAGCACTTTTAGCTGGTGGGGAGCTTGGCTAAACACATATCAAGAAAGAATTATTATTGCTCCCAAAATATGGGATCAAAAAATCTTTTTTTTTAATCCACAACCAGAACAATGGATTTTATTTTAGATATTTTTCAAACAAATTTTTCCAATAAAGCATAATATTATCGGGTAAATATCTTTGAGACGATTTTATTGCATTTACACCCATTTGCATACGTAATTGTCTATTCTCTATTAATAAACAAACTTTGTGAGCGAATGCATAAATGTCTCCTTCTTTTATCAAAAAGCCATCTAAGCCATCCGAAATGATATCTGATGGTCCATATGGACAATTGAAAGCCACTACTGGAAGGCCATAGCTCATAGCTTCAGGCATAACCAAACCAAATGGTTCGTATATAGATGTAAGCAAAAGCATAGAACTATTTATATATATGTCATCAAGATTAGAAATTGGTTTATGCAAAACGACATTTCCATTAGTAGAAGAAATACTTTTCATGAGTGCAGTTTCTTCGTCTCCCTCACCATATATATGTAGACTCCATTTGGGGAATCTATTAGAAACGATTTCCCATATCCTTAATAAGCCATCAATATTTTTCTGCTTAGAAAGGCGTCCAACAAACAGAATTTCCTTAGATTCATGCAAACTATATCTATTTGATTTGTTAAGGTTTACCATATTGGGGATTATCTGAACCTTTTTTGAATAGTTCCTCCAATCAGCCGCATCGCGATTGGTTAATGCGACGATAGTATCAGCCTTACTAGCTTGATAAATGTGCCAAGAATAATGTATCCGTCGCCAAAAGCCATAACCTTCAAACAAATCACATTTGCAACATGCATGAGATTCAAAAATTAGAGGAATAGCACCCTTAACCTTCAAAACATCAGAAACCAATTCAACTCGCATGACTACTATTACATCTGGCTGGAATTCATTAATCATTTTGCGTAAATGAGCAAGATAACTCCGATGCAATTTAAAGTATTTAAAGAAACGTTTAATACCACGATAATTATACTGTTGATGAAATCTGATTCCCAAATCCTTTAAATAAATCTGAGGACTTATACTATATGGAACTTTATGTTCTCCCTGTTCTGAGGTAACAATCGCAACATCATAACCATAATGATTAGTCAAATAGTTTGCTTTTTCAACAAGTATACGCTCTAGACCGCCCCATATCGCTATCGCATCGTTTACATACAAAACTCTCATCTTTTATTCTCAACTAAATTATCTTCACTATCTTCATAATGATCTTTTTTCCAAAATATCCTAGTTATACCTTTACTTTGAATTCTAACATGATCAACAAAACTCTGCCATAATGACTGATTTCCAATCGTTCCATAACCAGTAATGGCTCTACATCTTTTATCATGAACAAATTTGATCTTTCCATATTTCTTTAATGACAAAGCCATAGAGCCATCTTCTCCACGGATTATATCTACCCGATATTCTTCCTTTCGTCCACAATCAGCATTATATGCAAAAACTAACCCTCTTACACTTAACTCAGGACGTTTAAAATGCTGAACCCAAAGAAATAAGTCACGACATAGTTCAAATAGCTTAAGCCCTAACTTTGAATGGTTTGCATCAGGGATATAGCCCCATGTAGCAGAAACAGCAACAATTCCTGGCTTCATCAGTTGTTCTAACATCAATTCGTAATACATCGGAGGATATAAAGTATCACTATCCACATCAAAATAATACTTACCCTTAGCATGCTGTAAGCCACAACGACGAGCATACCCACAAGAATGTTGATACTCTGTATAATAAGGAATACCTGATTTCTCATATATTTCAGCTGTCCTATCATTGGAGTCATTATCCACACCAATAATTTCTATAGGATATTTACATCTGATTTCACTGATAGCCCAAAGACAAGCCTGTAAGTGAGTTTCTTCATTATATCCTATAACAACAATGGATGCAATAGGATTGTCACTTTGCAATGCAGCAAGCCTTTTACGAGTTCCATCAACAACATCTTGAGGAACCTCGCTGAATGGTTTACCATATATTGAAAGATATTTTTCGTACCAATTAGACATAATAATAAAGATTACAATTCCGTGTGCGAAGATACAAAATAAAACGTAAACCGCCAAATATTATATCAACTTTTTAACCTTGCCTATCAACCAAACAATCCAAACACAAATAAAAGATGGAAGTTTTCCCAAAAGAAACAATAGCATATTACGAACAAATGCCTGACGAAACGTACAAATTTTTATAAAAGAAGAAGGATGATCAAGAACAGATTTCATCTCTGCCATGTTAAATGGAGGTCTAATCACTTTTCTAAGTTTCAAGATATTACAGACAATAAAAAAGTCTGTCATAGCGATACTAAAGCATCGATTAGGATAATAATTCTTTTTACATAACGACTTAGTTGTATCCTTCAAATGATTTATAGCCTTAATATTCTTCATTACCTCTTCTTTCGAAATTCTGTCACGAGTATGATAATGCGACAAAGAATTCATTCTACATTTATAGGAATAAGTTATATCTGGAAGTAAAACAGCACGGGATATATAGGTAACCAAATCAAAAGTGAACACCAAGTCTTCCCAATAATCAGTATCAATAAAACGAAGCTGATTTTCTCTAAGAATAAAAGTTTTTACTAAAAAATTACATGAAGAAGCCTGGATTCCTGCATATTTACGATAAGCAAAACTAGCCAATTCATCCTCTTTCATGAACTGCAACAAAGGATATTGATAGAGTGTTTTCTTTCCAGAAATTTCGCATTTTTCATAAGAACCGAATACGATTTCAGCATTATATCTACGGACATTCTGCATCATTAATTCTATCGTATTTGAAGCAATCGCATCATCAGAATCCATAAAAAAAAGATACTCACCTGCAGCTTCATCTATTATACGATTTCTTGAAACAGAAACACCTAAATTTTCCGAATGAATTAAGACTCTAACGTCATCTTTTCTGTTATGGTTTTGAATAATACGATTTACAACAGCAAGTGACCCATCTTTTGAGCCATCATCAACCAAAAGAAATTCTATAGAAGGATAAGTCTGCGCCAATGCAGACATCAATGACATTTGAACACAATCAACTGTATTATAAATTGGAATTCCTATTGTCACATCATATTTCATCTTTTCTTCATCAATTCGTCAAATAGTTGTTTCCACTGTAATGCTACCTTTTCTATTCCATACTGTTCAGATTTAATTCTACCATTCTTTCCCATCTCGTATCTTAATGATTCATTATGCATCAACGCGACAAGACGACTAGCAAACATGTTTATGTCAAACATTGGGATCAAAAAACCGTCCTCACCATCTCTCATAATTGACCGGGGACCATTTTCACAATCAAATGCAACAACAGGCAATCCACAAGCCATAGCCTCTACCATAACAAGTCCGAAACCTTCTGAACGAGATGGTTGAACAAGAATGGAACTCTGGAGATACTCATCCAACACATCAGACATACCAGCATTTAATCGACAACGGTTTCTATCAATACAAAGTTCTGTCATCATCTTAACATATGGAGTAGGATCACCCATAGCATAAATATCTAAACGCCAATCAATACATTGTTTCTCAACGATAGACCATATTTTCAACAACATATCATATCCTTTCTCAAACGAATATCTCCCCACAGCTATAACACGTTTATTGTCTAACGAGCTAAATTTTGAAATCGCCAAACTCATTGGGTCAGGAATTAAATATATGTTTTTAAGCTCTGGCCATTCTAATGCAGCATTATTTGTTAACACAACCAACTTATCAAATCGGCTAAATACATTTACGACATCAGAGACCCACCATTTATAAAAAAGCCTCTTTATTATATTTGATTTTTTTGCATCGTTCTTTCTATAGTTCGACCGAGGAAGATGAAGTTCACCTATTTTTATACTTCCATCGTCTATTGAATTAATAAAGTTTGCTTCACGACGCAACGTACTAATCGTTATGTCAGGTTGAACATCATGTAGGATCGTTTTTAAGCGTTTTTTATATTGTCGCTGTTTTCCAATATACAGAACAACTTTATTCCAAAATGGCATCCCCCACAGTTCCTCAAAGTTTAAACAAAGATTTATAATTTTTACCTTGTCAGACAAAGTAAAAAAGGAAGTTGCTCCTTGTCCTTCTGTCACTACTATTGTAACGTCATAACCAAATTGTTCTGCAAAATAATTAGCTTTACTAGACACTATTCGTTCAACACCTCCTGCAGAATAAATTGCAGGAGTGCAAAAAACGATCTTGTATTTTGATATTCTCATCAATTATTATAATATTTCTGCATGCAAATATACATTTTTTTATTGAAACTAGAAAAAAAAACATTATTTATTTGGAAAATTCCAGAGAAATCACTACCTTAGCACAAAAATTCAAAATAATGAATTCAAATTTTGACATAACTATTGGCATTCCAATCTATAACGTTGAGAAGTACATCAAAAAAAGTCTTTTGTCTGCTCTCAACCAAGATTTCGATGGTAAAATTGAAATCCTAATAATTAACGATAGTACCAAAGACAATTCCATGACTATTGTCAACAGTATCGCTAATAGTCATCCGAACGGAAAAAACATACGTATCCTTAATCAACCAGAAAACAAAGGATTAAGTATTGCAAGAAATACTATTATTGATAACTGCCAAGGTGAATACCTCCTTTTCATGGATTCTGACGACTATATCAGTAATGATTGTATCAACATTTTATACAAAGAAGCAATAAGCCACAATGCCGATGTTGTTTATGGTGCAATAAAAACTGTAGACGAAAATGGGGCTCCACTTGATATCGGTCAGGAATATCTTATACAAGAATACAAAGTATTATGCAAAAAAGATGAGTTTGGTTCATATGTATTTAGAGACATGCATCAATATGTTCGTGACTATGCGACAAACACCCTTTTCAATGTTTCATTTATAAAAAAAAATAACTTCTACTTCAAATCAGTCCGTTTTTACGAAGACGTCATGTTCAGTGCAGATATTGTTCCACTTGTCTCAAGAGGGGTAATAGTACCCAATGTAACATATTATTATGTTATTAGAAGTAATTCCCTATCAAATTATCAAGGTAGAGAAAAAATTAATTTGGAAGAAATAAAGCAATTTATAAATATATTCACCTACATAAAAAACAAAAACAAGTTTTTAAAAGACAAGCCTTATTATGAGGCAAGATGCGCCAGAAGTATGGTACAGATGCTGTTCATTTTATCTGGCGCTTTAAAAAACAGAAAAGTCATCACTCCCCCTTTATCCAACAGAATGATAAAAGACGCAATGAAACACCCAGCATCATTACTGGAAATACTCCGATTTAAAAAGCATTGCTTAGTTAATTTATTATTCTACGTTATTGGAATTTTACCTAGCTGGCTTTCCGCAGCTATAGTAATTGGCATTGCAAAAAAGAAAAAACTCATATAATATGAACATATTATACATCACATTTCATGGTCTAGATCCAAATAATGGTATTAGCAAAAAAATATCATATCAAATAAAAGCTTTAAAGAAACTCGGGCACAATGTTTGTGCCTGTTATATGGACGAGACCAATAGCAAAAAAAGGATGGTGGATGACATATGTATTTCAAATTACGGAAATGGTATTTTGGCCAAAATAAAAAAACGTATAGAATTTGCATCTATCATTAATTATATAGAATCAAATCAAATAGATTATATCTATATACGTTCAAACCACAACGCAAATCCCTTTACAATCAGATTGTTAAAGAAAATTAAATCAAAAGCCATAAAGGTAGTAATGGAGATTCCAACTTTCCCTTACGATTCCGAACATAGTAATTGGTATTTAAAACGCCAACTAATACCTGACCTGCTATTTAGAAACCAATTTGCCAAAAAATTAGATGCTATCGTTACATTTTCGGATGACGACTTCATTTTTGGACAACGAACCATTAAAATTTCGAACGGAATCGATTTTGAAAGTATCCGTTTAAAAACAAATCTTAACAACACGTCAGAAGAACTGAATCTAATTGGTGTTGCTGAGATTCACAATTGGCATGGCTTTGACAGAGTTGTAAAAGGGCTTGCAACTTATTATGCTCAAAAACGAACTTATATCGTAAGATTTCATATGGTAGGTTATTTTTATTCTATCGAAGAGGAAAATGAAATAAGACAAATTATTCATAACTATCATATGGAAGATTATGTTATACTCTATGGCAAAAAACACGGCGAAGAATTAGATGAGATATTCGACAAATGTGATTTTGGTGTCGGTAGCCTTGGAAGGCATCGAGTAGGCATTCAACATATCAAAACCCTAAAAAACCGCGAATATGCAGCAAGAGGCATTCCTTTTATGTATTCAGAAACAGACAGCGATTTCGATACCAAACCATATGTATTAAAAATGCCAGCAGATGAATCACCTATAGATATTCAACAAATCGTTGATTTTTATAGGAAACTCGCTATCAAGCCTAAAGAAATCAGAGAATCTATTAAAAACCTGTCATGGGAGAATCAAATGAAGCATGTGTTAGAAGAATCTTTTCCCCAAAAAAAATCAGATAATACAATTCGACTTGCATATTGTATTCCATCCCTAAACAGAGCCTCTGGAATGGAAAGAGTCCTAACAGAAAAAGTTAATTACTTATCTGACCGATTAGGATATGACATCACGATTATCACTACTGACAACAAAGATATTAAGCCCTTTTTTCCCCTGTCAAAAAAAGTAAAAATAATCCAACTTGACGTAAACATAGACGAACTATGGAGATTCTCTTTTTGGAAACGTTTCTTTTATTATCTCATAAAACAGAACGAGTATCACCATAAGTTAGAAATAACACTAAGATGGCTCAAACCTGATATCACCACATCGTTATTAAGAAGAGAAATAAATTTTATTAATGACATAAAAGACGGAAGTAAAAAAATAGGTGAAATTCATTTTGGGCGATACAAATATAGAGATATTAATATAAAGTTTTTTCCACATATCATAAATAAGGGGTTGTCTTTCTTATGGATGAAGCAATTGGACAACAAAATTAAGAAACTGGACAGATTTGTTGTACTCACAAATGAAGATGCTTCATATTGGAAAGGGATTAACAACATATCCGTAATTCCCAACCCTATAACAATCCACAATGAAGAAATAAAGCTATGCAATACCAAAAAAGTTATTGCGGTAGGCAGATACACTTATCAAAAAGGATTTGACATACTCATTGAAGCATGGAAAATGGTACACTCAAAGCATCCAGAATGGATCTTAAATATTTATGGTCCTGGAGATAAGACATTCTACGAACAGCTTATCATTAATAACAATCTATCTTCAAGCATTATTTGCCATGGAGCGACAAACGACATCATAAAGAAATACAAAGAAAGTTCTTTTTTTGTATTTAGCTCAAGATACGAGGGATTCGGTCTTGTCCTAGCCGAGGCAATGTCAGTTGGTTTGCCATGCGTTTCATTCGCTTGTCCATGTGGCCCACGCGACATTATTCACGATGGTGAAGACGGCATATTATGCGAGAATGGTAATTCAACTATGCTCGCAGAGGGAATTTGCAAACTTATTGAAAACCCGCAATTAAGAAATGAGATGAGCAAACAAGCAAAAATTAATATTCAACGATACAATATTGACAATATCATGATATTGTGGCATCAATTATTTACAAACATTATTTCTAAAAAATAGTATAATATGGAACAACATTATCGCATTTCAATCATTGTACCAGTTTATAAAGTAGAAAAATACATAAGTAGATGTATTGAATCCATCATTTCACAAGACATGGACAACGTCTTCATGGAGTGCCTCCTGATAGATGACTGTTCGCCTGACAAAAGCATCACTATCGCAAAAGAAAAAATCAAATTATATTCGGGTAATATAATTTTTAGAATCATAACTCACGAACATAACAAAGGCCTTTCCGCAGCAAGAAATACAGGCATAAATGCAGCACAAGGAGACTTTATACTATTCATCGACTCTGATGATTATATGAAGCCTAACAGCATATCTAAAATGATAGAAGCATTGGAAAAGAACCCTAAGGCCGACTCTATAATTGCCAATTATTATGATTGTAAAGAGGAAAAAGTACCATTCCCCATTAAAGAAATTGAAATTGCGACTAACACCGATGACATCATGAAATTTTACTATGACATAAAAATCAAAAATGCTGCATGGAACAAACTAGTTAGTCGGGAGCATATTCTTAAACATCATATTTATTTTGTTGAAGGACTATTAAATGAGGATGTATTATGGTCATACCGCCAATATAGCACAAGTAATTATATTGTTATAATTCCAGATGTTACATATGTTTACGAATTCAACCCACTATCTATAGTAAACACCACCAGCGAAAAGGCAGAAAAGAATATAGAAAGTTTTTTATATATATCCGATAAACTGTTGGATGAACCATACCAAGGTCATTACGTAGACTTTATATTATTTACTTTCAACTATATTGTCAAAGCCTTGTACCTCATGCAAACATATAAAAAAACAGAGATACAAAAGTACAAATTCAGAAAAGTCAGAACAAAGATACTCACAAAATCACTCCTGAATCACAGATATATTATTAGCATATTCTTCTTGCTATTATTTTGGCCTATATCTTTATTATTAAAACTCAGTTTTTATCGCAACATTTACGACAAGCAATTCAAATTAGTCGCTCTATTAGCAAAAACATTCAATTGTATTCACAAATCAACTACTTGAATAGTTTCATAACTTTTTCCATAATTGGAGCCATGTCGTAATATTTGTATTCAGCCAAGTGACCACCCAAAATCAAATTGGGATTGCGATCGGCCAAATTCTTATATCGTTGATAGAGCGACATATTCTTATCGTCGTTTACACTGTAATATGGCTCCATACCGTCTTTCCACTCGGTGGAGTATTCGCGAGAAATAACTGTCTTGGGGCATTTATAAACATCATCACCAAACATTTCAAAATGTTTATGTTCAATGATACGGGTATAAGGAACCTCTGCATCGGTAAAATTCATGACCGCATTACCTTGATAGTTGGGGGTGTCAAGGATTTCTTCTTCGAAACGAACGGTACGATATTCGAGCTTTCCATATTGATAATCGAAGTATTCATCAAGTTTTCCTGTAAAAAGAACCTTATCAGCTATCTGTTCCCAATGCTGGCGATTATCAAAGAAATCTGTATTCAGTTTAATATCAACACCATCAAGCAGGCCATCAATGAGTTTATTATAGCCACCGATAGGAATACCCTGGAAGCGATCGTTAAAATAGTTATTATCGTGAACGAAGCGTACAGGCAGGCGCTTGATAATAAAGGCTGGTAGCTCGCTACATTTGCGCCCCCATTGCTTCTCAGTATAGCCCTTAATGAGAATTTCATATATATCCCTTCCTATCAACAACTGGGCTTGTTCCTCCAGATTTCTAGGTTCTGTTGCACCATCGGCTTTCATCTTTTCGAGCGCTTCTTGGCGTTGCTCTTCTATCTTAGCTTGGGCCTCTGCAGGTGTAATCACGCCCCACATCTGATAGAAGGTATTCATATTAAATGGCAGGTTATACTGTTTACCTTTATAGTTGGCTATGGGCGAATTGGTATAGCGATTAAATTCGACAATGGAATTAGCAAAATCCCATACTTTTTTATTTGACGTATGGAATATATGAGCACCATACTTGTGGACATTGATGCCCTCGATGTTCTCGCAATAGATATTACCACCAAGATGATTACGCTTATCAATCACTAGACAACGTTTACCTTGGCGATGAGCCATGCATGCAAAAGTTGCACCGTATATCCCTGCTCCAACTATCAGATAATCGTATTCCTTTGCCATATTAATACTGATTTTTGTGCAAATATAGGATAAAATTTGGAATAATCCAAAATATTTTGTACTTTTGTAAACGTAATAAGGCTTTTTTGAGATATATGAAAAAAATCTGCTTTGTTGTTGATAGTTTTTTCAGTATAGGCGGGGTACAAAGAGTAACAGCCGTGATTGCCAAGGAATTGGCAAAGGATTATGATGTAAGCATTGTAACCTTTGACAAGCCTAAGCAACAGGACACATCACTCTATCAGCTTAACGAGGCAAATATCAACTATAGATTTTTCGCCTATCCACAGGTTGGGAGATTGAAAACCTATTTCTGCAAAGCTTATAGCGGCTTATATCTGAAACTACAACCAAAAGCTAAATGGTGTTCGGATCTATATGCCCACAGTTCATACCCTAATGAATTAAGGCATGCGCTTTTAACGGAACTACGGCAAGGAGATTATGATATTATTATAGGTGTGCATGCACCTTTAGCAGCCAGATTGGCCACGCTTAAGAATGATTTACCGAACACCAAACTGCTTGGCTGGCTGCACAATTCGTTTGAAGCCTTGTTTGGTGAGGATTCACATTATTTTATTGGTGCACAAAGGAAAAGACACTATGTGTATCAATTCATGAAACTTGATGGCGTAGTACTATTATGTAATCATGATGCCATAAAATATTACGACTATGACCAAAATTTCAAGCCGACCGTAATATACAATCCGCTTACATTGAAGCCTGGCGCAGCGTCTCAAGGAACATCAAAAAGATTCCTCGCAGTAGGACGTTTTTCGCATAAGCACAAGGGGTTTGACTTGCTCATCAAGGCTTTCAACATATTTGCCAAGAATAATAAAGAATGGAATCTAGATATTGTTGGCGAGGGGGCAGAGGAGGACCTGTACAAGAATTTAATTAAAGAATACCATCTAGAGGAGCAGATTACCATTCATCCGTTCACGAATAACATACAGTCATTCTATTCGAACGCACAAATATACGTATTAAGCTCAAGATGGGAAGGGTTTGGTTTAGTTTTGGTTGAAGCAATGGCTCATGGATTACCTGTAGTTTCTTCCGATTTGCCAACAAGTAAAGAAATTATGGGCGACTTTGGCATGTACTTTAAGAATGGCGACATAGAGGATTTGGCACAGCGGATGGAAGAGGCTACCCATATAGACTGGCAGGCAAAATCGGAAGAAGCCATAGCTATTGCGCAACGATTTGATATTAAAAATATCATTACGCAGTGGAAGCAACTGATAGAATGACACAATTTTTCGGAGAAATAAAGCATAAAATTTGGAAAAATCCAAAAATATTTGTACTTTTGTCAACGATAATTGGCTGATTATACATGTATGAGGAAAATTTGTTTTATAACAGATAGTATTTTTAAATCGGGCGGCATGCAGAGAGTGACTGCCGTGATTGCTGAGGAGCTAACCAAATATTATGATGTGACCATCGTAAGTTTTGAGGATCCGAAGCAACAAGACTTATCGATGTATAGTTTGAAAGACTATCCTGTGAAGGTGGTGTTTACGCACTTTCCTGAAATAGGGAAATGGAAACGTATGTCGTATAATCTCTATAGCTATCTGTATAAAAACATTCTACCCAAAACAGCCATCACATCCGATTTATATGCACACAGCTCTTTCCCAAGACAAAAGCGTGAGGCTGTGGTAAAGGTACTGAAAGAAGGCGATTTCGACACGATTATTGCCGTAAACTCTTATCTCTCTATGCGATTGGCAACTATCAAGAGAGATCTAGGTGGTGTAAAAGCTATCGGTTGGATATACAACTCGTTTAATGCGTTCCTGAGAGAGGGTTCACCTTACTTAGGCACTGAGCTGAAATATCACTACGGTAGGCAGTTGCAGAAGCTAGATGAGACCGTGCTGCTATATCTGCAGGATTCGGAGATGTACTATCATGCCTACGGATTCTCACCATTTGTGATTCCAAACCCACTTACACTGAAGCCAGGCGCTCCATCAACAGGCAAGAACAAACGATTCTTAGCAGTAGGCAGATTGAATCCTAAGCATAAGGGATTCGACTTACTGATAAAAGCATTCGACAAGTTTGCCCAGCGCAATTCTGACTGGTACCTTGATATTGTAGGAGACGGACCAGAGAAGGAAGCACTGAACAAAATGATTGAGAATCGCTATCTGACGAAAAGAGTTAAGATACACCCATTTACCGAAAACATCCAGATGTTCTATTCGCAGGCTAGCATCTATGTATCGAGTTCGAGATGGAAAGACTTCGGACTGGTACTGGTACAGGCAATGGCGCACGGACTACCAGTGATTTCGTCGGACCTGCCTTCGAGCAAAGAGATTCTGGGCGATTTCGGCATGTACTTTAAGAATGGTGATGTGGATAATCTGGCCCAACGTCTGGAAGAGGCCACTTACATGGACTGGCAGCTAAAATCGAACGAGGCTATTATGATATCACAACGCTTCAACGCTAATGTGATTGCCGAGCAATGGAGAACGCTGATTGAGAGTGATGGACAACGAAACCGTAAGAGCAAAATTTAATCATAGCCCCAAGCTGAAAAAGCTGATTGACTGGGTGATTATGAACCAGGTGCAGACAAGACCACGCTGGTTTATAAGATTATTGGCTCCATTATACCAGCACCGCGGCAAGCACTCGGTGATTCACCGATCGGCCAGGATGGATACACCACCCTACCGCAAATTCTCGCTCGGAGATTACTCGGTTGTAGAATCGTTTGCCTGCATCAACAATGCTGTAGGCGATGTACAGATTGGCGATTACACCAGAATAGGTTTGCACAATACGATTATCGGTCCAGTAAGAATTGGAAATCACGTAAACTTAGCGCAAGGTATTACCGTAACAGCGCTGAACCATAATTTTGACGACACCAACAAACGGATAGACGAGCAAGGTGTAAGCACCAATGCCGTAACCATCGAGGATGACGTATGGATTGGGGCAAATGCCGTGATACTGCCAGGTATAACAATAGGCACCCATTGCGTAGTGGCAGCAGGTGCTGTAGTAACAAAGGATGTACCACCCCACTCGCTTGTAGCAGGTGTGCCAGCAAAAGTGATCAAACAGATATGAGAATAGGTATCGAAGCACAAAGGGTGTTCCGCCGTAACAAGCACGGTATGGACTATGTGGTTCTGCAAGAGATTAGAGAGCTACAACAGATAGACACGCAGAACGAGTACTTTGTGTTTGTGGCACCTGGTATTGACAGATGCCTGAAAGATACCAAAAACGTACACATCATCGTGATTGGCGAAAGTTTCTACCCCGTTTGGGAACAGATAACCCTGCCAAGAGCCGTCAAGAAATACAATCTTGACTTACTGCACTGCACCAGTAACACAGCGCCGATATTCTGCGACGTGCCATTGGTACTGACGCTACACGACATTATCTTTTTAGAGCCAAGAGACAAGAACAACAAATCCATCTACCAGAATTTGGGATGGTTGTACCGACGTAAGGTGGTGCCAAAGATTCTGCAGAAATGCAAGCGAATCATTACGGTATCGAACTTCGAGAAACAGAACATCATTAACAAACTGCACATCCCAGAGGAGCGGATGGCGATGATATATAATGGCTATAACGATTGGTTCAAGCCTTTAAGAGATGTGGCCGATCTCTACCAATCGTATATCGAGAAACCCGGCTACTTCTTTTTCTTAGGGAACACCGACCCCAAGAAGAATACAGAACGTACACTGATAGCCTATTCGAAATACTTACAGGAATCTACCGTAAAGCGCAAACTGCTGATGGCGGATTTAGACCAGACGTATCTGAACGGCATTATTGAACGCAACAACATAGAGAATATCAGACAGAACATTGTGATGCCGGGCTATATCGTAAACAGCGATTTGCCTTACATCTATAACAGTGCCTTTGCCTTCCTGTACACCTCGCTCCGAGAGAGCTTCGGTATTCCACTCCTTGAAGCGATGGCCTGCGGCACGCCAGTGATTACATCGAACACCTCGTCGATGCCAGAGATAGGTGGTAGCGAAGCCATTCTCATCAACCCAGAGAATCCGGATGAGATTGCGGCACAGATGCTACGCCTGGAACACGACAAAGCCTACTATGAGGCACAAAAAGAGATAGGACTAAAAAGAGCCGGTATGTTCTCATGGCGCAAAACCGCGGAACAACTGCTGAAACTATACGAGACGGTTTACAAAGAACTACCGAATTCCAACATCAGCTGACGGGCATCGGGATTGTTCTGGGTATTTAAACGGTAATACCCGCGACGACCTGTTGACTCGATAAGCGACTGAGGCGACTTGGAATTCTTAAGCAGATACTGTTGCACATAAGCACGGATTTCATTGAGATCGGGTGTATAGAAAAAACTCAAATTCATATTATACACATGCTTGGACACCTGCATAACGCTGATGCCCTTATCACCCACACTGGTAAGTATACTTAGTATCTGCTGATCGTATGTCATTATATTCGCTTAAAAAAGGCCGGTAAAAGCGATTACCGACCTTTTTCTATCATTCGTTAAAAGGCTTAAGCCAATGTAACTTTTTCACCATCATTAGCGAGCTTGC
>JAEEGF010418383.1_pt1 | contig 17308 bp, 11 predicted proteins | sample 9134171 | NCBI WGS metagenome assembly JAEEGF01 (sample SAMN16246542, study PRJNA631951) | gut metagenome | biome: gut microbiome; feature: rumen; material: AP-attached | host: Bos | place: Iran: Karaj | collected 2018-10 | reverse complement strand
TCCGAGACTGGAAGTCCCTCTTTGTTCCAGCGGGCGGCGTCCATGCGCTCGGCGATCGCCATGCCCACGGCCATTGCCACGCCCTGGCCGAGCGGACCCGTGGTCACCTCGACGCCGGGGCAGAGTCCGCGCTCGGGATGACCGGCGCAGCGCGAGCCGACCTGGCGGAAGGCCTTGAGCTCGTCGAGCTTGAGGTCGCCCGTGCCGCTCAGGTGCAGCAGGGAATAGACGAGCGACGATCCGTGGCCGCCGGAGAACACTAGGCGGTCGCGGTCGGCCCAAGATGGATCCTTCGGGTCGAACTTGAGGAACTTGAGCCAAAGGGAGGCAGCCACGTCGGCGAGGCCGAGGGCAACGCCTGGATGTCCGCTTGCGGCCTTCTCAACCATGTCTGCCGCGAGGCAGCGGATGGTGTTGGCGGCAAGCTTCAGCTGGTCGTTAGTGTACTTCATGTCGTCTCCTTCCAAATGCAGAACATACTCGCCCGCCCCCGGAATGGGGCGAGACCAATAAAAGAGTATATCATAATACGGGCGAATGGGGCAATGCCGCGCGAAAAAAAGCTTAAACTTCCCGTCCTCTTCGTTCCATCCACTGAATTTGTGATATAATTTCCATTGCCATGACAACCAACAGACGTGAATTCATCTCAAATGCGGCCGGCGCGCTCGCACTCGGCACGCTCCCCGCAACTGCCGCCGCCGTGCGGCAGGAACCACGCTTCATCTGGTCGTATCTCGTCCACTTCGGCGTGAACTCGTGGAAGGACATTCCGCTCGAGACCCAGGACCCGACCTTGCCGGAGAAGTGGCTGACTCGCTGCTGCGCCGATCATGTCCGCTTCGACGAGCCGTCGTGGCGGCGTCTTTCTGACGCCCTGGCCAAGGCAGGCTGCAACCAGATCATCATCGACCTCGCGGAAATCGTGGTCTATCCAAGCCACCCCGAGCTCGCCGTCAAGGGGAGCTGGAGCGTGGATCGCCTCCGCGCCGAAATCGCCCGTCTGCGCGGCATGGGCTTCGAGGTGATTCCCAAGATGAACTTCTCCGCCTGCCACGACACCTGGCTCAAGGAATACCACCGCATGGTCTCCACGCCTAAATACTACCAGGTCTGCGAGGATCTCATCAAGGACGTCGCGGAGATATTCGACCATCCTCGCTTCTTCCACCTCGGCTACGACGAGGAGACGGCGAACCACCAGTCCCAGCACCTGTTCGCGGTCTGCCGCCAGGGCGAACTGTGGTGGCACGACTTCCTGTGGTTCGCGAAGATCACGGAGAAGACAGGGTGCCGTCCATGGATCTGGAGCGACTACGTGTGGCACCACAAGGACGAGTTCCTCGCGCGCATGCCCAAGAGCGTGCTGCAGTCAAACTGGTACTACGGCAGCAATTTCGACGTCGAGAATATGGGCGACCGGGCCAAGTACGTCGCGGCATACGAATGGCTGGACAAGGCGGGGTTCGACCAGGTGCCGACCGGCTCCAACTTCAGCAGCGACGTCAACTTCGCCGGCACGGTAAAGTTCTGCGACGCACACTGCCGCCCAGAATTGCTCAAGGGGTACATGATGGCGCCATGGACGCGCACGTTCGCGATCCACGAGGAGAAGTCTATGCAGGCCATCGCGCAGATGGCGGCCGTAATCAAGAATCGCGGTTAAACTCCGCCCAACCTCAAATGACGGGGCGTCATCATCGCGTTTTCTCCGCAGGCCATTCGATGCGTTCGAGACGATAGGCCATGTCAGGCGTGACGATTATGCGCGGCGAGGCGGGATCGTCGGGAATCCAAAGCGCAAGCGCAAGCGGATAGAAGCGCTTGAGAAAGGCGGCGCCCGCCTCGGGACCCATCACGAAAAGCGTGGTGGAAAGACCGTCCGCCAGCGTTGCCCCGTATTCGCGCGGCGTCACCACCGTGACGCCGGCGATTCCGCTCACGTGCTCGCCGGTGCGCCCGTCGAGGATGTGCGAAAGGCGTTTGCCGTCCTTCTCGACAAAACGTTCGTAGTTGCCGCTTGTGGCAACGGACTCTCCGCCAAGGAGCATAATCACGGCGCATATATCCGGCTGCGACGCGTCAACGCCCCTGAACGGATTGCGAACGCCCGTGCGCCACTCGCCCGCCCCCACGGCGCGCAGATTGCCTCCAAGGTCCAGCAGAAAGGAGAAGTATCGCCCGCCCATTGCGCGCTCCACCTCCTCCGCCGCCATGTCAACGGCAAAGCCCTTTGCTATCGCGCCAAGGTCGAAACGCGAATACCTGCCGCGGCCCATTCCAAGGGCGCGCAGCTTCTCGCCGATGCGCGGATTGAACGCGCCGCCGCTCTCCTCCGCCAGGCGCAGCGCCGCCTTGTAGCAGGGCCTCACCTCGGGAGAGGCCGCCTCCGTCCAGTTGGTGCATCCTGCGGCGGAAAGGCGGCTCAGTTCGCTTTCGGGATTCCATGCGGAAAGAAGTTTCTCTACGCGCGAATAGGACGCCTGCACGCGTGCGTACAGTTCTCCGAACTCAAGCTCGTCAACATGTTTGCGCGACGTCATCTGCGCCACGGTGCCCATCACCGGCCAGCACATTGCCTGCGGCGCCTCTTCGTCTTCTCGGTCAAAACACAGGTGGAGAATGGCAATTTCGGCGCCAATCGCCGCCGAAATCACCGCCGCATAGATCGCGGCCTTCTTGAAGCCGGGCCTCACTTGCTCTTGGCGCGGTATTCGTCGAGCTGCTTCTTGGCGCAGTTCGTGGTGACGGTCTGTGAACCGCGCTCGAACGCGAGAAGCGAGTCGCTGAGCTTGTCGACCGTCCAAACGTGGAACTCATAGCCGGCGTCCTTGACCTTCTTGATGATGTCGGCGGTGATGATTTTGCGGTCAAAGTGGCAGTCCACTCCGTCGGCGCCGGTCTCCTTGATGCCCTCGATGATGTACTCGGCGGTAACGGGCTTTCTCGCGCCCTTGGGTCCGGTAGCGGACGAAGTGAGCCAGTACACCTTGTATTCCGGCATCTGCTTCTTCAATGCCTTGCACGTCTCGCGGTTAAAGGCGATGAAGAGCGCGTTCTTGGGAGTGGCGTTCTTCTGCTTCGCGAAGACCTCCTTGATGTAGGGCACGATCTCAGGGCCGGGCTTAACCTCCACGTAGATCTGGCGGCCGTCGCGCGCGAGCTCAAGCACCTCTTCGAGAAGTGCGGGGCGCGTGGGCGAGAACTTGCTGCCCTTCCACTTGCCCCAGCCTCCCACGTCCACCTTCGAGATCTCGGTCTCCCAGTTCGCCTCGGCGCACTTCTTCTTGCACGCGCCGGCAGTAGTGCGGGTGAGACTGCTGTCGTGGAACGTGAACACGCGCTTGTCGGCGGAGAGATAGATGTCGCATTCGAAGCCAAAGCCGCGCGACACGGCGGTCTTGTACGCGGGCAGAGTGTTTTCCGGAGCGTCATCAGATTCGCCGCGGTGGCAGATGAACGTGGCATAGTCTGGCTTGGCGGCCATGATCGCGCCTGCGGCCATGAATGTTGAAAGTAGAACTTCGAGCTTCATTTTGTTTATCCTTTCTTTTCAAATTTCCCCACGCCAAAATTATAGCACATTTTAGTGCTTGGTGCCTAGTGCTTAGTGCCTAGCGCGGTGGTTGGGTGGTTTAGGGCACATCCGCGAATCGTGCATAGCCCCCTTGCCAACGTCCGTCTAAATATGCTATATTATCCGCGTTATGCCGAATGGCATAATACCTTTTAGCATAATACCTTCTGGCACAACAAACAAAGAAAACGAGGCGACAATGAACCCATTCAAATACGGATGCACTGTTAACGGGGATTTCTTCTGCCCGCGCCCCGCACTTGAACGAGAACTCGAGTCGCGCATAAAATCCGGCCAAAACGTCGTCATGCAGGGCGAGCGCAGGACAGGAAAGACGTCTCTCGTTCTCGAAACCGTGCGCCACATGAAGAACATCGCCCTCTTTCATGCTGATTTCCTCTGTATTCGTGATCAGGCGGACGTCTGCCGCAGGCTTGTCTCCGCCCTCGCACGTCTTGAAGATTCCGAGAACTGGATAACAAAGACCATACGCATGCTCGCGCATCTCAGACCGACGATTTCCATAGACCCTTCCTCCGGCGCGCCAACGGTGACGGTTGATTCGCGAGTTGCCGCCGAGCCCGCAACGCTCGACTCCGTGCTTGACGTTCTTCTGGCACAGACAAAGCGACGCAGGACATGCGTCCTTCTCGATGAGTTCCAAGACATACTCGACATAGACGACGGCGAAAGGACGCTCGCCGTACTGCGTTCCAGAATCCAGCTCGACTCCAACACTCCATACATATTCCTCGGCAGCATACGAAACAAGATGGCGGAGATATTCTTCAAGTATTCCAGTCCGTTCTACCATTCCGCCGCCGCATTCAAGGTCGGAAACATCGACGCGGACGAATTCTTCGCATTCATCAAGAGGCGTTTTGCCACGGGCGGACGGAAACTCACGCGCCAGATGTTCGACGCCATCGCCCGCACCGCACGCGATACGCCTGGCTTTATCCAGGAACTCTGCGACGCTCTCTGGCAGATGAGCAGCAACGGGACAACGCTCAAGGAATCCGACATTCAAGAGGCTCTTGCAATCATCTTCGCCAGGGAACACGATCACTTCACGTTTGCAATCAAGCAGCTTACCGCCCAGCAGACGCGCGTTCTTCGTACTATCGCCGAACGTGGCGGCAAGGAGATATACTCTGGCGCATTCCTCGACACGGCGCAGGTCTTCAATGCGGCATCCGTGAAAAAAGCCGTCGCCAAACTTGAACGCGAAAACATCATCTACAACTACGACGGAGAATACCGCTTCGGCAGTCCGTTCTTCAGCGAATGGCTGCTGCGCCGATAAGCCCGTGATGGCCGCCGCACCGCCCCGCCCGCGCACCGGCAACGCCCCGCCCGCCACGACGAAACGCAACGCGGCGACGGGTGTGACATGGCGCGAACCCCATCGCCACTTTCAACTTTGGCGGAACAGCCACACCTCTGCTGATTGTTGCCAATTCCAGTGTTGCCATTGGCCAATTCCAGTCCAATCACCCTTTAATTGGGAATTGGGATTGGCACTGGCAACACTTCCACATTGGCAACATTAAGCTGTTCCCGGTCCGGTCAACACGCCCCGGCAGGGGCAGTCCCCGTTTCCTTCCAGAACTTGGCGACAAGATCCCCGAAGGATGCTTCTGGTCGCGCCACCTCTTTTCTCTCTTGTCGGTGGGCAAATGGAGACACAATCAGATTCGCCTCAACGCAAGGTGCGTAAGCCGCTGGTAACTGCGCACTGATTCATTCGCGCCACTGAGGCAACACAAGAAGCATTTGCAAAACTCGTTAGGGACGGCGTTCCACCGCCGTCCGCTGTTGGCGATGGAACGCCAGCCCTACCAAAATGTCGGTTTTTTGCAACTACCTCACAACTTAGTTGCGGAACAGATACAATCTCATCCACCACGCACAAGTCTGCTCTAGAAAATGCAAACAGAATCGTTATTTTGACATAAGTTGGTTGAATATTCCTTTCAGGATGCCCGATGCATTTGTCATAGAAGCAGATATGACACCTATAGTAATCATATCTTTCCCAATGGGAACAACATCCTTCAAGCCTGCGTTATCTTTAATGGATTTAGCACTATCAATCGCACCCGCAAGATTCTTCGCCAGTTCCAAGATATCATCCATCGAGATGGATTTCAAGAGCATGGCAACAGCATCCTTCGGTGTCCGTGCATCAACAAAAGAATCTAGTATATTCACACAAAGGACATAATCAGCAACCATGATGTCGAGGAACGGCTGCAGATCCTTGTGATGCGCCGAAAGTTTTAAATCATCAACTTCAACCCTACCCTTTGACTTTCGTATCTTAGCGATTTTATCCGAATTCCAACGTTCTTTTTGCCAGGTCCTGATGGCTACAACAACGTCATCCATATTGATGTTTGCGATTGTTACATCGTTAACAGAAACTCTCATCGATGCTTTGTTAGATTTGATTGATTCCTGCGCCGCAGATGCCATACTAATAGACTCCTTTACCGATTGCGGCATTTTGTTGTAAAGTGCAGCTTTTACCACATCGGACCTCACCGACTCGTACAACGCAAGATCAATCTTCGCCCCTGGAATTTTCGCAACGAGCTTTTCCTCAATCTTCCTGTCAAACGTTCGGTCAGAGGTGAGTACCATTCGGGCCGTCTTTTCGTCTGCTATCTCAGCAACTCTTCGCCCAGCAAGGCCTTCCATGAAAAGTATCTGCACCTTCTCTTCATCGGAGAGCGAAAGGCCGTTGGCATATTCGTTCGCAAAAGACTCTTGTCTATCACCCCAACTCATTAGGTATCTCAAAGAATTTTCTTTAAGCTCCTTCTTGATTGATTCAAGTGCTCCCAGTGCTACCGACGCTAAGCTCACACGAGTCTTGGAGTCTTTTGCGACTTCGGCGAGACTTACAGCCATTTCAAGTGGAACAAGATCACCCTCACTCCAATGATATATTCCAAAATGTTTCAATTTCTCAAGTACGAACTCTAATGCCTTGTCCTCTGGCATTCTTTTGAAAATCGGCGTGAGCTGTTCGCGAGTCTTGAAAAGTGGACGACCATATTCGTCGGTAGCCGAAACAATCCTCCTGAACACTTTTGCATCCTTCACACGATCATATAGCGCAATACGAGCGGTATCGTTGGTGACATAAAGACCTGTGACAGGCGAATCGTTTATCATATTAAGTTGCTTTTGGACCGGCGCAATCTTGGCAAGCAAATCAGCAGCCTTCTGCCGTTCACGTTTTTCTCTGGAGAAATCCCATCCTTCTTTTGCCCGATCAGCTTTCTGATTGTGTTCTTGTGATTTTTCACGTATTTCTTTAATCATATTGGAAAGCTTGTGAATCTCATTCTCCCGATTACGTCGGGCAAATGCGACCTGAGGGCCAGGAAGTGGAGTGACCATTTCTCCAAGAACTGTATCGTCGTCTATCTTCTCCGCAATGGCCTTCAAGTCATCTTCCGAAAACAATCCATAGCCATCGCGATAAATCTTCGCGAGCGTCTTCTGATCTGTAATTCGCCTCCAATACGGAAACAATGCGGGCGAATAGGGAAGTCGCACCAGACTCTCTGGGGACAATTTGTCCATCGCAGCTTTTCTCATTCTTGAATCACGCGCCTGTACACATATCGTGAGAAGAGTTTCCTGTTGTGACACTCTCATCAATGCCAAACACTGGATTTGGGTAGATTCCGCAGAACAGGCAAGTGTCGCAAAATCATTCTCATCCGTTAACTTCGAGAGTGCCAACTGCCCCTCTGGAATTCTATTCTGTCTTGCACTCTTAGCAATTTCAAGCAGCAAAGTCCTGCTTTCAACGCGCTTCACCGCATTCAACATGTCTTCAGGCTTACCAGAAAGTCTAGCCTGTTCCAAAAGCCGATGTTCACCAACCAATCTTGTCGCTGGATCTGGCGAATTCAATTGATCTTCGATGCTGACGCATCCCACCATCACAACCACAATAGCCAATACGAATGCAAACGCCGAAGCTTTCATGCTTAATCTCCTTCTTTTCTTGCCCAAGGTGATGCTCACGGGACGAGAACTAAGCTTATCCTCATCCCGTGGTTGAGTTTTAGAAACAATTGTCTGTACAATGCATAGCCTTCCACGGCAACTTCTCAAGCTCCCTCCTCGTACCGATCTGCTGGCTTGGAATCAACCGCAAGGTTTTTGGACACACATAAAATGTTACCCAATGCCCAAAACAACGGAACAACAAGCGGAATGAAATTTAAGTATCCTGCAAAGGCAGAAATCAACAACTGAATAGTCCCTTTGACATAACGTCCCGCATACATATTATGAGATCCAAACGGCCAGCATCCTAAGGCAAGTAACACATACCTAAATTTCGACTTTTTCACTACAACAACCTTCTCACCCTCAATATCAACCATTGTCAATTGTTTCTTTGCGGTGTACCTATATTGTACAAACACTCCCACTGCAGCCAGAAGCAACAAGACAACTCCCAATGTGATCAAGAAAACACCGGGAGTCATTGACGCAAAAATTTTGGGGTTCTTGCCCATGAGAAGTAAGCAAACACCAAGTACTAGAAAGCCCGCACCTGTTAAAGATGTCACAGGAATAAGGATGTGGCGTTGTTTGATTAGTGCGAGCCAGGCACCACCGACTGCAAAACAGGTAACCATCCAACCGAAACGCCACCAATCCATACTACCCATTGTCGCATACTTTGAAGCCATAAACGGATGGGCAACAAGGAACACAATACCCACTGTCGTCCAAAACCCCCATGCCATAATGTATGCCCAAGAAAGCAGAATCAGAAAGAGTCCCGCAAGCAAACCCACGATGATCGCCATATGTTCTGGCCAGCCAAACTGATTACCTAGGCAATGTATAACAAGATACGTAGGAAGAGCTCCTACAACAAACAGTATTCGCTTGTAGTACCGACAGCCAGCCGTAACCAGGAGGCCTCCAAGCAATGTAAGAATTATAGAAGAACACCAGTATATGCCTCTCGCATTTGCGAAATAACCATTAATCTGCTCCATCACTTGATTTACCGATTCCATCGCCTTTTCCTTTACTTTGCCCTTATGGTCAGATCGCGGCAAAAGAAAGAGGGCGCGATTCCTTGCCGTGTTTCTGGTGAGGCTGTAGGATGCCCAGTAAGATCCACGGAAAAAAAGCGCCCATAAGAGAGACGCATTCTCCACTCCGTTAAGGCTCCTACTGGTCGAAACTTCCTAGCCTCTATTCAATACTTCACGGTCCGCGCCGAAATCTTACGCGGAAAATTGGAGATTGTTGCCAATGTGGAATTGTTGCCAATTCCAGTGTTGCCAATGACCAATGTTTCTAAACTCCTTGTTTGGATTTTAACGCTTAGACCTCCGGAAAGATCAAAGAGCTAATTACAAAAACCTCTGGCATTGACGCACGTTCATTGCTTTCGCTGCTTGGAGTCGCGGAGTCTTGGAGGCATTGAGACTTTCTGAAGATTTTTCCAAATCTCCCAAACTCCTAAACTCCCAGCAGCGAAAGCAAGAAAGGTCTTGCAACTGGTTCAATATGTTTCTACGTACTCCGTGTCGGCGGGCGTAATTCACCGCCGAGCCTTCTGATGATTGGAAACAACCATTTAAAACAACTTGCCTTTGGCGCACGGGCTAACTCGCCCGTGCCACTCGGTTAATCTAAAACGATGTAATCATATCAAATTTCTTGTGAAAACAGATAAGAAGTGCGGGCGAGTTAGCCCGCACACCTCTTCAAAGTTGTTTTTACCAGTTGTTCTGGTTGTTTTCAATCTCAGAACGCATGAGTGAAAAACGCCCGACGACACAGCACTCTGAACTTTGAACTTCGAACTCTAAACTTTGAACTCCATTAAGGCCGAGGCGGCCTTGCCGCATCATGCACATCCGGTTTTGCAATTGCCACACTGGAGAATAAGGCAGAAAATGAAACGGCATTCTTTCTCTGTACCCCTGCGACTCTGCGTTAAGAAACACTAGTGCCCACAGAGTTTTAAGTTTAATTGGGAATTGGAATTGGCACTGGCAACATTTCCACATTGGCAACATTCACATGCCTGGACCAGTTAACATGAGCACGCCGTTCGTCACGACTGGTCTGGGCCGCACGGCGCCGCGTTCTGAAACGGCAGGAGTGCCGCTTCCCCGAAATGCCAAAGCGGCCAACACCAACACCGCAAGGAGCGAACACACGACGAGGAGATATCGCACAAGATGACGATGGCGAATCGCTCTGACGAAATTGGCTACGGAAGAATACCGCTGCGCGGGAATCGCGGCAGTGGCCCTGCGGACAATCCGCGCCCACGCCCCAGACGGTCTGCCGCCAAAGCACTCGTTGGCCAGCATGCCAAGCGCATAGACGTCCACCAACGGCGTGATCTCGCCGCCGTTCAGCTGCTCTGGCGCGGCATAGCGCGGCGTTCCCACGGCAACGGCCCTGCCATCGACGACGGAAAGAGTACCGCCGTTTGACCCGGCGGGGACAGTCCCCGTATCCTTGAGAAGTCCCAGATCGGTCAGAACCGGCATGCGGTCACGCGGGACGCGTGACCCTACCAGCGTGTGCGATCCTACTACACGCCAAAGGATGTTGCCGGGCTTGATGTCGCGGTGGACGAGTCCGAGCGCATGCAGATGGCCAACACCATCCGCCACGCCCAGCAGAAACTCTGCCACATCCCCGTCACGCGAAGGCAGATCGCACGACTCCAGCAGCTCCATCGCGTACCAGGGGCGTCCGTTCCATTCTCCCGAACCGAGAAACCGAGGAAAGGCGGGATGCGAATTCTGGACTAGAAACCTGGTTTCGCGGAGAAAGCGGGCGCGCGCCGCAGCGTCGTGCGATGCGTTCTCGCCCGTTCGAGGAACATACACCTTGAGCGCCGCCGCAACGTCCAAGGCGTCGTTCACCACGCGATACACTTCGCCGCATCCGCCCTTCCCAAGAAACGCCGTGACGCGCCAGTCACCGAACATCTCGCCGTCGGAAACCGACGCGCCGGTCGGCATCCGTCCATGCGCGGCAAGGAAGTCTTCTATCTCATTCGCGCCGATGCTCATTCCCCGTCCACCTTTTCAAGAGCCGCCACCAGCGAACGCAGGCTGACCATCATGCGGGACCTGATCTGGTCAACCGCGTTGCGCTTCATGCCAAACGCCGCCGCCACCTCTTCCGGCTTCTCGCCGTTCACCGCCACACGCAGAAACACCTGCCGGGTCTGCTGCCGGATGGACTCGTTGCTCAGGAGCTGCTGAAGCGCGATCTCGAGAATCGCTTCGCGCCAGGACGACTCGTCGGTTGAGGCATCGGCTGTCATAGGGCTGCCCGCCCTGCCGTCGCGGTCACGCGGGACGCGTGACCCTACCGCTTCGATAATCTCCGTCTGCCGCTTTTCCCTGTGGAGATGACGAAGCGCCTTGTTGCGGAGGATGCCGGTAAGGTAGTTGTGAAAATGTCCCTTCTCGTCCGGCACGTAGTGGTAGGACGGCAACGCCGCACACAGGGCGACGAGAGTTTCCTGGATTACGTCGTCCGCATCGATCGTAGGAAAACGCTCACGCAGAAAAGCCTCCATCATCGGACGATACCGCGCCACAAATTCGCTCCAGCGGGCGTGCTGCGAATCCTGCGCAATCTCACGAAGCAGCGTTGTCGATGTCGTGGGAATATGCATGGTGCGGAACGCCTAGTGCCTAGTGGCGGAGGGCACCTTCGCCTGTAACGACGTACTTGTAGGTGGTGAGTTCCTCGAGGCCCATCGGTCCGCGGGCGTGGAGCTTGTCGGTGGAGATGCCGATCTCGGCGCCCATGCCGAACTCGCCACCGTCGGTGAAGCGAGTGGACGCGTTGTGATAGACGGCCGCGGAATCGACAAGGCGCAGGAAACGCGCCGCACGTACCTCGTCGCGCGTGACTATGGCATCCGAATGGTGCGAACCGTACGCATTGATGTGGTTGATCGCTTCGTCAACGTCCATGACGATGCCTACGTTGAGATCAAGCGAAAGGAACTCCCGGCCCCAGTCGACGTCCTTCTCGTGCAGCGTAACGCCCTTCTCCTTCGCCCAGGCTTCGACCATGGGCATGAATGCGGAGGCGACGCGTGAGTTGACGAGCAGGCACTCGGCCGCATTGCATGTGCCGGGACGCTGCGTCTTGGCGTTGTCGACGATGCTGAGGGCCATGTCAAGGTCCGCCCCTTCGTCCACATACACATGGCACACGCCCTTGTAGTGCTTGAGAACAGGCACGAGCGCGGCCTCGCACATCGCGCGGATCAGCCGCTCGCCGCCGCGGGGGATGGCGACATCCACATACTCCGGCATGCGCACGAGCGCGCGCACGCCCTCGTGGTCGGTGGTGCGCACAAGCTGCACGGCGTCGAGAAGCGCTAGCGGACGCTCCGTGCCGCACCAGCGGGCGAGCCCCTTCTGCACGGCATCGGCAAGCGCGACGTTCGAGCGAAGCGCCTCCTTGCCGCCGCGCAGAATGATGGCGTTGGACGTCTTGAAGCAGAGCGCGGCCGTATCCACAAACACGTTCGGACGCGACTCGAACACCACAGCCACAACGCCCAGAGGCTCGCGCACCTTGCGGATGTGGATGCCGCTAGGACGGTCCCGCTCTAGAAGCGTTTCACCCACAGGATCAGGCAGCGCCACAACGGTGCGCAGGCCCTCCACCATCGCCTCGAAGCGCGCGGGCGTGAGCGTAAGCCGGTCCACAAGCGAAGGCGCAAGCCCGGCCGCCTTCGCCGCCGCCACGTCCTCCGCGTTCGCCGCCTCTATCGCGGGCCTCGCCGCCTCAAGCGCCTCCGCCACCGCAAGCAGCGCGGCGTTCTTCGCCGCAGTGTCTAGCGCACGCATCGCGTGCGCAGCCGCCCGGGCCTTCTTGCCGAGCGTCTTGATCTCTTCTTCGACTGTCATTTTCCTCTCCTCGATGATCTCCTCTTCGCCGCCGGCTTTGGCGGCGCAGGCGGCTTAGCCTGCGGCGCGCGCGGGTTGGACGAAAAATACGGCACTTCCATGTCGTATGTTCCGGCGCACGCGCAGTCCACCTCCATCGTCGCACGCACCGCTCCGGACGGCACCGTCTCGTGCTTGTCCTGCGCAGATCGCTTTGCAGTAGCGCTGCACCTTCCCAGCAACGCGCCGTCCTTTCCGAAGAACTTCACCTTCACGTCGAACTCGAACGGCAGCGCCTTTCCAGAAGATGGCTTAACTAGCTTCACCGACCAGTACACCTTCTGCTGTTTCTCGGAAAGCGGAATGCTCTTCACAAGCCGCACCGTACCATGCGGGTTGGATGCCACACGGAAGAGTCCCTGCACACGCTCCGCACTCTGCCCCTCAGAACGCTCGAACGATGCCATCCATCCCTCGGCCAGCGAACGCGACGTCGTGAAGCCGATCTCATTCGCCGATTGATTCTGCGCCGGTCGTTCCTGCGCTGATCGTTCCTGCGCTGGCCTACTGGCGGCGGCCACCCGCACCGATTCCTGATCGCGCGGCTTGCGCGCCGAATGAACGCCCCACGCAATCACGAACACCAGCATAAGCAGAAGCGCAGCCGCCAAAGCCACAACCTGCATCTTCACGCGCGAAACGCCCATTGCCTCGCCTGCGCCAGTCGCGACAAGCGGCTTCGGCTGCTGGTCCGAGGCCTCGGAAGCTCCACTCTGACGCGGCTTCACAATAAGTCGTCTCTTTGCACCGGCCGCCTGATGTCCAGAACCCTGCTGAGGAGTCTCGTTTGCGAAGTTTGTCGCCCTACGCACCTCGTGGCCCTGGCGCTCCTTCTCTCTTGCGCGCATCCACGGCGCCTCGTCGAGTCCCTTGCCGTGCATCTTCTCGCTGTACGCCTCAAGATCGAACGGGAGCGAACGGAAGAAGACCGTGCGCGAGCAGTCGTCGTATATGCAGTAGAAGCTACGGCACACGCCCGTGCGCGGGTAGCCCACGCTGCCCACGTTCACGAGGTAGCGCTTTCCGGGCTCTAGCATGAAGTCGGCCGGCTCTAGTGCATGCGGAACACCGCTTTCGCCGAGAACGAATATGCCGGGCTTGTGGGAATGGCCCACGAAGAGAAGCTGCTCAGGTCGCTCCTTCCACGAGGGAAGCGCATCCTCGGCTTCAAGCACGTAGCCGAAGTTCTTCGGATCGGAGAACTCGCCGTGGGCGCAGGCGAAAGCGCCTACCGACGGATCGGGACCTCCCCCGCCGAATTCGCACACGTGCGGCAGATAGCGCAGCCAGTCTATCGCCTCCTGCGAAAGGGCGGCGCGATGGCGAGCAACTGCGGCTGCGGCGAACGTGGAGAAGTCGTCCACTGGAAAGCGGTTCGACACCGCGTCGTCGTGGTTTCCGGCAAGGCACACGTGCGCCCTGCGGTACACAAGCTCAAGGGTGGAGACTGGATCGGGACCGTATCCCAGTACGTCGCCGAGGCAGACGATCCGTTCGGCATGCGCGTCTGCGGCGTCCGTGAGGACCGCCCGCAGGGCAGCCTCGTTGGCGTGGACGTCGGAGATGATCGCGTAGCGCACGGACGTTGCCTCCTATGCCGTCAGAGCGCGCTGCCCGGCACGAACGTTCCCACGTCGCGCCCGGAGAATATGGCGGTGAGCACGTGCGGACGCGCAGCGTTGGCTATCACCACGTTCGCGCCGCCCTTCGCGGCGTTCGCCACTGCCTTGAGCTTCGAATCCATGCCGCCGCGAGAGAGACTGCCCTTTTCGTCCGCCTTCACGAGCTTGAGAGCGTCGCGCACCTTGCCAATCGCGGGCACGCGGCGCCCTTCGGCGTCGAGAAGGCCGTCCACAGTGGTGAGCAGCACCAGCGCGTCGGCATGCACTAGCTTGACGATGAGGGACGACAACCAGTCGTTGTCGCCGAAGGTGAGATCCTTCACCTCTTCGTCGGCAACGATGTCGTTCTCGTTTATTACGGGCACGATGCCGGCGCGCACCAGATGGTCGAGCGAGCGGCGCAGGTTCGCAACGCGCCTGCGGTCGGCGAAGTCGGAGTGCGTGAGCAGCACCTGGCCAACCTGCACGCCGCGCGCGGCGAATAGCTTCTCGTACTCCGAGATGAACCGCGCCTGCCCAACGGCCGCGCACATCTGCACGTCGGCGACGTCTGCTGGACGCGCCTTGAGGCCAAGCGCCTCCACGCCTGCGGCCACAGCGCCTGACGACACGAAGAGCACCTCCATGCCGAGCGCGCGCAGCTCGCACACGCCGTTCACCACGCGCCTAAGCGCTCCGTAGTCGGGGCGGCCAGACTTCTTGGCGATGGAGTGCGTTCCCACCTTCACCACCACGCGCCGGGCGTCCTTCAGCACCGCGCGCTCTTTAATGAGACTTTCAATGCCTTTCATCGCGTCTTGACTTGTCTGAGACTGTTTCCTACATCAGATTTCATTCACGCCCGCAATAAGCGTAAGCGTTGTGCCGCCGAACACGAACTCGCCCGGAACCGGCGTGACCACGCGCCCGCGCGCCTTGCCGTCCTTGAAAGTGAGATCGACTTCGATCATCTTGCCGCTCGGGTGCGGGTACGACGCCTTCACGCTCTTGAGCGCGCCCGGCTGAGGCGCCACTCGCACCTTCTCGAAGAACGGCGCCGCGCTGCGGATTCCAGCCACGCCAGTGCGCAGGAACCAGAGCGGATGCGCGCCCCATGCATGACAGTCGCTGCGCGCGTCGTGTCCGGGATACTCGGGCGACTCAAGCGTCGTGGTGGCGCCGATATTCACGTAGCCTTTCCAGAGGTCGAGACGATTGAGGAAGAGGTCCGGCCGGCCAAACTTGAAGTACGTCTCGAAGAGGTAGTACGAGAAGTACACAGTTGTGCGATGGAGGTTCTTCTCGGTGATGAGGCGCTCGAATAGGGCGCGGGCGCGCTCGCCCTCGAAGACGTCCGTGAGGAGCGCGAGGCACTGCGCGTGCTCGGCGAACGACTTGCGCGCGGCATCCGAGGCGAAGAGGCCGCGTCCCTCGTCGAAGAACGCCTTCACGATGGCGGGCTTGAGGCGCTCGGCCTTCTCGCGCCAGTGTGCGGCGAGATGGCGGTTGCCGAACGCATCCTCGACGCGGGCGGCACCCTGGAGGGCGGCGAGGTAGAAAAGGTTCATCTCGGCATTGGCGCCGCCGTTGCGCGAGCCGGGGGCCCAGCCGCCTGCCCATTCGCTGCTCGGCACCCAGTCCATGAACGACCAGCCTGGAAGCTTCTCGAGAACGCCGTCGGGGCGCTCGTAGAGCTCGAAGCCGCTCAGCGTGTCGCGCATGCCGGGGAGGCGCGCGCGCAGCCATTCGCGGTTGGAGTGGTTCATGATGTAGTCGGCGTACATGCCGAGGTAGCAGAGTGTGTACGCGGCGCCCTCCTGCGTGCCCACGGTCGGGAAGTTGAACGGCACGTTGCCGTCGTCGCGGCGGTTGATGTCGTAGATCTCGATTGCGCGGCGGATGATCGCGTCGTCGGACGTCATCGCGGAGATCACGTTCAACTGCACGCGCGTGTCGCCGGGATACATCTGCTGCTCGTAGAACGGGCAGTCGAAGAGCATCTCGTGGCAGCACATCTGCATGGCGCGCGCCGAGATCGCCTGCACGCCGGCGAGGGCGGGATCTTCAGGCGATTCGAAGCGCGTCTCGCACTCGAGCGGATAGCGCGACTCGATGAGCGAAAGGTCCTGCAGCTCCACAGGCTCCTCGCCCGCCTCGACGATGATCTCGCACCAGCGTCCGCAGCGGAACCACGGCGGCTGGAACACGGCGCGTTCGCGTCCGTCGAAGACGAACCTGTCGCCGAAGCCGCTGAACGTCTTGCCCTGCCACTCTGAGCGGTTGCCCTTGAAGTTGCCCTTGACCTTGGGATCCTTGGAAGGTCCGCGCAGAGCCTCGGCCCACTGCCAGCTCATCTTGCCGCCCTTGCCGCCCTTCACGACCGCCTCGGGATAGGCGCAGATGTAGCGGTCGAGGTCCCAGAGAATGCGCTTCTTCTCGCCGGGCTTGACGACGATGGGGAACTTCATCTCGCCGCCATCTACGAACTTGCCGGGGCGCACGCGGTATTCCGTCTGGTCAGGAAGCTGTGACGGGAAGAGCATCCATCCCTTCTGGCGAATGCCGCAGCGGTTGCCGCCGCCAAGGAATCCCCTCAATACTGCAGGCTTTAGCCAGTTCTTCGGCGTGTAGTCGTAGATGCCCGAGCCGTATATCTCGAATCCATCGCCTGCGCCCCACGCGCCGCCTGACTTGCCGATGTTCTTCACGCCTGTGATCGGTCCGCACTGCCAGGGGCCGCGTCCGGTAGTGAGAGCGGCGTCGTACTTCCCCTCCGCTTTCAGGCAGAAGCCGAGCTGGTACGAGAGCTGCGCGAGCGGCGACGCCCTGTACGGCATACGCCACACGGTCGCCTCCATCACGTGCTTGCCTGGCTCCAGCTGCACGCTGTAGCTCTGGTACATCCAGTTCTCGACCGTGCCGCGATGGGGTCCGCGCGACACAAACTTGCCGTCGAGAGCAAGATAGTAGCGTTCGTCGCCCGTCACGTCGAATTCAAGCGGAGTGCCGTCGCTCTCGAACTCACATCTGAAGCGCACGATGCGCGGCAAATGAGGATACGCCACCTCGTCCTTGATGTCTGGATGCGAAAGCCAGGCCGCCTGGTCGATCGGCTGCACCGGCAGAATGGCGGTGTT
>JAEEGF011740527.1_pt1 | contig 17309 bp, 7 predicted proteins | sample 9134171 | NCBI WGS metagenome assembly JAEEGF01 (sample SAMN16246542, study PRJNA631951) | gut metagenome | biome: gut microbiome; feature: rumen; material: AP-attached | host: Bos | place: Iran: Karaj | collected 2018-10 | reverse complement strand
ATGTCATCCTGGCCGACGAACCCACGGGCAACCTCGACCCCGACACGACCCTCGAAGTGATGAAACTCCTGCGCAACATCAGCGAAAGAGGCACCGCCGTGCTGATGGCCACGCACAACTACACACTCATGCAGAAATATCCTTCCCGCATTGCCAATTGCAAGAATGGGACGGTGGTGTGTTCGGAGATGGAATAGTTGAGAGTTTAGAGTTGAGAGTTTAAAGTCAGTGGATAGTTGAGAGTTGTGTTAGAAGTATATGGCTTCAACGATTTTACGTGCATTTGACTCGTTATCATAGAGTTGCCTCATTTGGGCATCGCGCTCCTCGATGTCTTCTTCGGTGAAGTCCTCCTCCATCAAACGTTTGATTTCGGCAATCATCTGTTCCGGCTCGTCGGCCACTACGCAAAGGCTTTCCAACGAAGTGCCTTTCACCATGTCGGTGTTGACCAGACAGAAACGTCCGTTGTAAAGTGCATTCAACAGTTTTAGTTTCAGTCCTGTAGGTTGGTTTGTCACCAAAATGTTCACTTGCGCCTGTCGCAACAAATCAATCATCTCGGCATCGTCGGGATTGGCCACCAGAGTCACGTTGGCGTATTTCTCGGCCAGCTTCGCCAGTTTTTCGGACGGATTCAAACCCGAAACGATGCAATGCAAATCCAACTCTGAAAAGACATTCTCTATCAACCACTTGGCGGCATCTTCATTCTCTCTTACGGAGAGGTTGCCGTGATAGAGGATGTATTCTCCCCTACCCGTTTCCGAGCACACCGAGTCGGCAGAATTGAAGCCCGGAACAAGCGTCACCTTGCCATATCGCTTGGAGAAATAGTCCGCATCCTGTTGCGAGATGGCAAAGATACCCGCTGCATCTTTCAGCACAGGCTCGTAGCGTCTCAGTTTCCATGCTTCTGTATGATAGAACAGCCTTTTCAAACCATGGCTCTCTGTATCGCCCAGTCCGTTGTAATAGTCATGCTCGACATTGTGGGCACGAACATAAATCTTCCTGTCTTTCAAACGCTTATCCAGCAAAACAGCCGTAGTATGCAAGCCTTCGCAAAGGATGGGATAATCATCCTGCAACAGGTCCTGAACCAGAGCCTCGGAGCGGCGCGAATTGACGATAAAAGGCGTGAGACTTAACTGTTTGCCAAAAGATGTGTCACGTTTGTAGTATTTCACCTCGTGGCAGCGGTTCAGGATGTCCTGCTCGCCGCGACCGTACTCAAAGCAATGCAGATGCACCTTAACGCCCGCCTCCGAGAGGGCTTTCACACGGTAAAACACGTCAATGACCCCGCCGTAGTTGGCGGGATAAGGCACGTCGAAGGAGATGATATGGAGATGGGGTTCACTCATAATGTCGGTAGATTTCAAGCAGTTTCTGTTCCTCGTTTTCCCAACACAAATCCTGTGCGGCAAGGGCAAGATTCCGCTGCCACTGTTCCCTTCTCGCCTCGTACGACAAGGCTTCGCGGATAGTGGCGGCAATAGTCTCGGGCTCGTGATTTTCGATGAACAGACCGAGGTCGTATTGTCGGATGATCTTCTCTATTTCGGTCAGATGTGAGGACACAATAGGCACACCCGCCTGGATAAAGTCAAACAGCTTGTTGGGGAGGCTGAAACGGTAGTTGAGGTTGGTGTCCTTATCGAGGCAGAAGCCCAACTCGGCGAGTTGTGTATAAGCCATCATCTGTTGGTAAGGCATACGCGGGAAGAAACGCACGCGGTCGGAAATGTTCAGGTCTTCGACCATTTGTTTCAAGATGGACAGCAAATCGCCGCCACCGATGATCATCAGGAAACAATCGTCCAACATTGCCATGGACTGCACCAGTTCCTCCGCTCCGCGTTGGATGTTGATGCCTGAGCCTTGCAAGACTAACAAATGCTTGTCGGCAGGCAAGCCCAAAGCCTCTTTGTCGCCTTTGGGTGGCAGGGCCTTACGTGGCGGGATGTTACGGATGACGTGGCAATTGACTCCATATTTCTTGCGAAACAGGTCGGCAATGCTGTCGCAAACGGTAATCATCTCGTCCAGGTTGGGCACCACGTAGCCTTCAATCCGTTTCCACACTTTTTGCACCTTGGGTCGATGGACCAATTCAGGCGTCTCGGTGAAATACTCATGACTATCGAAGATCATCTTGCTGCCTTTTAGGCGCGAGATGGAATAGTTGGGCAGGATGGTGTCCAAATCGTTGGAAAGCAGCAGATGGGCGCGGTGAAACAGCAGGAAGAAGAACAAGCGGATATTGTATTCCGCATAGAAAAGCGGGCCTTTCTCGAACAGTAGTTTCATCCGTTTCGTGCCGTAAGGCCGTTCGTCCATAGGTGGGCTCTTGCGTTGCTTCCGCCCTACCAAAAGCACCTCGTAACCAGCCTTTTGCAAGGCCAGGCACGACTTGTTGACCCTTTGGTCAGTGACCAAGTCGTTGATTACCGATACGATGGCGCGTTTCATGGGACAAAGATACGAATGTTTTTGATGAAACGATGAGATTTAACTTCTATTGTGTATTTTTGCAACCATGAATACCAACATCAACCTACGACCTTACAATAGCTTCGGCTTTGATGCCGTGGCTAAAGAATTCGTTGAAATCAACGATGCCAACGAGCTGCAAACCCTCATCAGAAGAGGGATATTGAAAAACAAGAACGTCCTGATTCTTAGTGGCGGCAACAACATCCTGTTCACCAAAGAAGTCTTCGATGGCATCGTCATCTACATGAACAACAAGGGCATCAAGCGCATTGTAGACGAGGACGATCATGCCGTTTTCCGCGTCCAAGCCGGCGAGGACTGGCCAGACTTCGTCAGGCAGATGGTCGCCAAAGGGTTGCATGGCGTGGAGAACCTCGCCAACATTCCTGGCAAGGTGGGCGCGGCACCCGTACAGAACATCGGCGCCTACGGCATGGAGCTGAAGGACAGCTTCGTGCAATGCGAGGCCATCCATCTCGAAACGGGCAAGAAACGCACCTTCGTCAACAAGGAATGCAGTTTTGGCTACCGCAACAGCATCTTCAAAGGCATGCTGAGGGGACAATATGTCATCACCTCGGTGGACTTCCTACTGAAGAAAGACGCACCGCTCAACCTGGAATACGGCAACATCAAGGCCTATCTGGAGCAAAATGGCATTGAAAGTCCTACTTTACAGCAACTCCACGACGCCATCTGCGCCATCCGCGACGCCAAACTTCCCGATGTGAAGCAAATTGGCAGCGCGGGCAGTTTCTTCAAAAACCCCGTGATTGAAAGGGCGCAATTTGATGCCTTGCAGAAGGAGTATCCAACCATGCCGCATTACGACGAGCCCAACGGCAAGGTGAAAGTCCCAGCAGGATGGCTGATTGAGCAAGCCGGATGGAAAGGCTGGCACGATGAGCACGTGGGTGTATATGACAAGCAGGCGCTCGTCCTCGTGCATTTTGGCGGCGGCAAAGGCGAGGACATCGTCTTTCTTGCCAAACGGATTCAGGATTCCGTGAAGGAAAAGTTTGGGATAAGAATTAGTCCTGAGGTAAATTTTGTTTAAACACACCCACCCTGGACACCCAAAAAGACCCGGGTCTGCCGCTCATATACCATGGGTCTGCTCGGAAGCAGACCCGGGTGTTTTGGGTAGGCAAACCTGGGTGTTATTTCGTCAAAAGAAACATAGCAACGCTAAGCGCCGACAGGGAGCCCTGCCGACGCTTGCCAAAATGTGTGAAAAGGAAACTCTTACTTAGTCTTCTTTGCGCTTCTTGGCGACAAGATAGGCGCCACCAAGAGCTGCCAAAACGGCAATACCGGCGCCAAGAGGTGCTGGTTGGTCTTCCTTATGTCCATAACCAGGAATGCCAGGAGTGACCAAACCGCCGTCACCAGCCTTGTCACCTTGCTCTGTTGCCTCAGGCCCGCGACGGAACACTCCGCCGCCATTTTGTGCTTGAACACTTATCATTACGCCTAACACCAAGGCTATCGTCATAACTATCTTTTTCATCGTTTTTCCTATTGTTATTTGATTACTATCTTTTGAACTTTCATCTCATTGCCTTTATTCAGGCCGACAACATAAACTCCTTCGCTCAAGGCTGACAGGTCGCAGCTGGTATTGTCGAGCGTCATCTGGCGCACCGTACGGCCCAACATGTCGGTTACAGTGAGTTTGGCATTTTCGACGTCTTCGTTGAAATACAGCACTCTATCCTTGACGAAGCAGAAACTCTGCTGGATGTTTTCTTCCACACCTGTGTTATTCCTAAAGACCAGCATGAAGCGAGCCTCATACTCATTACCTGTGGCTTGGAAAGTGTAGCTGGGTTGTTGGAGCAGGTCGATATCGGCGCCCGTAATGTGGTCGACCAGATGCAGGTAGGTAAAGCTGAGCCCTTGGTACCCGACTTTCAGCGTGTAGCTGCCAGCCTGTTTGTCGCGGAACATCAGGTCCATGGTCTCGCTTTGGCCGTCGAGGTGGGCAATGGCATAGTCGTGTCCATTGTCGCGGATGTAAAGCAAAGGAGCGGTCTCGTCGAAGCTGTTCATCTTGTCGAGGCCAACGCCAGGGCTGAGGTAGGCATAGGCTCTATCTTCACCGTTGTCACCCATAACGTTGAGGCTCAGCAGGCCCATAGACTTAGCAGAGGTCTCACCAGTGGCCACCGCATTGCTCTTGGCAATGCTGAGTGTAGTGGCCTCAGTGGCTTTCACCAGAACGCCCTGTCCAGGCTGGATGGCTTCGCTGTAAGGATGGACATGCCATGCACCTTCGTGGCTGAGTGTGTAGTAGCCCGAAGCCAGCTTAGCATCATTGATGGCACCACCCGCACCTTTGTAAATGACATGTGGGAAAGGGTTTCCGATTAAGTTGAAGCCATCGAACTCATCGTTGGGGCGATTGGTGTAGGTCAGGTTGTAGCTGACCGCGGCATTGTTGAGCGTGCCGGTGAAGGCTGGGCTAATCGTGTTGCTGTTGGCGTAGAGGTAGCCGCGACCGTTCTCAAAGGCAATGAAATCGGCGTGGCCAGCCCTATAGTTTTCCCATTCGTTTTGGCTCATGTTGGCCTCGTTGAAGCGATAGAGGTCGTATCCCTCAGCAAGGAATCCGCTGCCCTCAATAGGCATGGCGTTCATCGGTGAGGCGATGGTGTACCATCCGTTCGGGTCGGTGCCGTGGGCGGTGATTTCCTTCTTCATGGTGGCTTTCACACCAGCCGAGGCGTTGACGAGCTGAGCGCCATCCTCGATGACCAGGCCCGTCTCGGTCGAGTTGGCCAATGCTCCAGTGACGGCAAGGGTCTTCCCCGTCTGCAAGGTGAGCACCTTACCTTCCGTGATGCTCAGTGCAGCCACAGTGGCATCGCTATCAAGCGTGCAATCGGCATCGATGAAAGCCTCATCCTCTGCTCCAGGAACGGTGCCGCCACTCCAGTTGGAGGCATCGCTCCAGTTGCCGGAGGTGGTGAAGTGGAAGCCGGAGGGAATGGGGGCTGTAAAGTGAACTGGATAAGGATTATTTATGGCACCAATGAAACCGTTATCATGAAACCTCAAGGTTGTTTGGCATTCATATTCCAATTCCTGATTTAACTGGTGATCCCAAAGACGGAAAGTGATTTCCTGATCATCCGTATCGCCTGCTACAGTGTAAAAATAGATCCAATGCCCAAGAACAAACTGCCCATACGGAAGGGCAGCTCCGCGGACTTCATCACCATAGAATGCTCCTATCTCGATGTTTTCGGATGTGGATTCATTTCCATTGATAACTAATACGACATAGCCTGTCATAGAACCTGAGAAATTCTCTGGCTGATGCCAATGGGTTTGTTGTTGCCCAAAGAGGGTATACACCGACATCAGACATGCCAACACTAATACTACTTTTTTCATTTTTTCGATTTATCTATTTAATTATAGTTTATTATTCTTTATTCTATTTATCTTACTATCAGTCGGCTTTGGTAGATCTTGCCCGATTGGCCAACCACTCGAATCAAATAGAGTCCTGATGTAGGAATACCTGTCACCGAATGACGCGACAAAGCACCTGTTTCATGACGAACAATGGCACCATTCATATTGATGACGAACATTTCGGAGATGATCTCGTCTTCGGGCACCACCAGGTCGAATACCATGTTACAATTCACAGGATTGGGATAGATATAGAGATTGGATGCGAATTCCTCAATAGTTGTCATCGTTCCAAATTCGACTGGATATGGATTGTCGAAGCTGCCAACAATGTCGTCGCTCACGAAGGTGAAATGCGCATCGCTCGCAGTGCTGATTTGGTGACGGGTCTCGTCGACAATGGCGAATTCCACCTTGTCGCCATCTTGTCCCGTGACGGTCATCAGCGCATAGTAACGGTCGAACGGCTCAACATACATCAGCTTGGCGCTTCCTCGGCATTCACCATTCACGAAAGCGCCTAACTCAATAGTCTCGTTACGTTGTTCAACACCATCGATGCTTACCACTGCCCTTAAGCAAAGGTTATCGGCATAGGCATGGACATCGTTGTGCCAATAACGATTGTCATCCATAACGATAGGGGCATCCCCTCTACCATTGGAATAAACAAGTTCCTCGTCTTCAGCATTGTTTGAATAATATAGATAACTCTTTCCTGGTTGCAAGGTTATCTCGGGCAGCCAGCCAAGACCTGTGACATAGGTGGAGAAGGAAGACCCTTGACCTTTAATGACGTCGTTGGCCGAAGGCTCAAAATCGCCCAATGCCGTTGAAACATTTTGGGCATGGTTTACAGGATAACCGATCCAGTTCCAACCTTGGTGGATTACGATGGGATGGTCAGCAGGGTCGGCCACAGGACCCACCATGGTAACATCGCATGCCTGATTAGTCTGTATCTTGTATCCTTTTTCATTGGCCAATTCCGTCAAGCTACCCATCCAACCCATTCCATAAGATGTGAAGTTTTGGACAAAAGGACCCGATGTCTTGATGATGATTCCGTTATCTCCAAGGCTTTCCTCCAACATAGACAATCCGCCGTCGGCAAAGCCGCTCAGCTCCACGCTAGTACCCCACCAAGTCCAATTGTCGCTCATGGCAATTGTCTGCACCAGGTCGAACATGGCGGTAGCCACAACAGGGCCACTCACCTCAAAGGTATAGGTGGCATCGGTCGACACCGTTGTGCCATCGGCCACCCAGCTGTTGAACTGGTAGCCGTCAGCAGCTGTGGCCGTCAGCGTGCAGCTGGCGAAATGGTTGTAGGTGCCGCTGCCGCTCACCGTGCCGCCTTCGGCGGGATTGGCGATGGCGGTGATCTCGTAGCTGTTAAGCGTGAAGTGCGCCACGTAAGCTGCCGGGGCGTTCACCTCGAAGCTGAGTTCAGTCGCGGTGGAGACCTCCTCGCCCTCGAGGGTCCAGTTCTGGAAGGTATAGCCCGTGGCGGCCGTAGCCGTCAGCGTGCAAGTCTCGAAATGGTTATAGGTGCCAGCGCCATCGATGGTGCCGCCTTCGGCGGGATCGGCGGTGGCGGCAATCTCATAGCTGTTCAATTGGAAGTGCGCCACATATTCGCCGCCGCCACTTACCTCGAAAGTATATTCAGCGTCGGTGGAGACCTCTTCGCCGTTGAGGGTCCAGTTCTGGAAGGTATAGCCCGTGTTGGCTGTGGCCATCAATGTGCATTCGTCGAAGTGGTTGTAGGTGCCGCCGCCCGTCACGCTGCCGCCCTCGGTGGGATCGGCGCTGACGGTGAGGTCGTAGCTGTTGAGTGTGAAGTGCGCCACATAGCTCTCCGCCTCATTGACAGTGAAGGTGTAGGCCGCGTTGGTGGAGACCACCGTGCCGTTCTTGGTCCAGTTCTGGAAGGTGTAGCCCGTGTTGGCCGTAGCCGTCAGCGTGGCCTCAAGACCTGGGAAGTGGTTGCCTGCGCCCTCGATAGTGCCGCCCTCGGCGGGATCGGCGGTGGCGGTGATGACCACGTAGTTGAGGAAGTTGAGCACATAGAACTCATCGAGGCCGTACACTACATCGTGCTGATAGTTGACCGTGTTGGTGCAGAGCAGGTCGAGTTCCTCTTGCTGCTGATGGTCGTAGAGCTTGAACTCCAAGGCCACGCCTTCGTCGGCGTTGTCGCCCATGATGGTGAGGAAGTAGACACGTTGGCCGTTGACGTTGATGGGCAGGGCGGTGCCGTGGCATTCGTCGCCGATGAAGGCAGCCAGCTCGATGAAGTCGGAGGTCTGCTCCTCGCCGTCGATGGTGATGATGCCTGTGAGGGTCATGTTGCCTTCATAGCCTTGCGGCAGTTGCCAGTGCTGCTCGATGTACTGGAAGTTGGCCGTGATGTCGTGGCCTTCGGTGACCACAAACGAATAGGTGTCGTCCGTTGAGACCACCTCGCCGTTCTCCATCCAGTTGAGGAAGCCGTAGCCGTAGGTGGCTTCGTAACCGAGTGTGCAAGTCTCCGTGTTGTTGTAAGTACCAGCGCCTTCGATGGCAGCGGCGCCAGCGGGAGTAACAGAGACGTTTATTTCGTAGGGACACATTTCTACGAAATTGGTGATAACTTCAGTATAGCTACGTCTCCAACCTGTTCCCTCGTAAGCCGTTATACTACCACATGGAACATAAACGATGATGTTTGAAGGAACATACATAAAGGAAGGGACAAATTCATGCCAGTTGTAACTACCAGAGCCATTACAAATACTAGGTGGAGTCTCCGCAAAAATAACCATGGATGCTAACCTACCACAATAAGCGAAAGCAGATTCACCTATCCCGGTCACAGAATTTCCGATGATTAGAGATGTCAAGCTTGTACAATAAAAGAAAGCTTCATTACCAATATGGGTCACTGAATTCGGAATCTCTAACGAGGTAATAGATCGGAAATTTTTAAAAGCGGAAGTAGGTATTCTCGTAACATGTTCTCCTATGTTTAAAGTTTCAACAAGAATAGGACCTCCATTACCATCGCCACTGAATTCGCTATAATAATTATGATTGAGTTCATGATACATCGTGCAGTTAATAGCATTAAAATTCAAAGTAGTCAAAGAGGGACAATTCCAAAAAGCGTGCTCACCAATTGATGTCACTCCTTCACCGATAGTTAATAAAGTCAGACCACTGCATCCATAAAAAGCGTAACCCCCTATTGCAGTCACGGAATTCGGGATCTCCACCGAAATTATGCCGCTACAGCCATAGAAAGTGTAATTGTTTATCGTGGTCACGGAATTCGGGATGGCCAAATCTCCCGTCAGGCCGCTGCAATCATAGAAAGCACTACTGCCTATATAGGTCACAGAATTCGGGATGGCCCAATCTCCCGTCAGGCTGCTACAATTATAGAAGGCATTCTGGCCTATCGAGGTCACGGAGTTCGGGATTTGCACAGAAGTTAGACCGACGCAGTCTTGAAAAGCACACGAATTAACTGCAGGCAATCTAGTGAAATACTGCAGTTCGTCAAATGATGTGATGTCGGCATTGCCTTTGAATACATCTCCCAAGGTTGTCACCGAACCTGCCTCAGCATAGCTCAATTCGCCATCACTGTTACTGTCCCAATTGGCCACACATAAAGCCTTGACATTGGCATCGGAAAAAGCAATGGCATCTGCAGGATTAGTGGTGGTAAATACCGCCACAAGATTACGGTCATCCACCACAGGGAAGGAATATGAAGCAGCGTTGGAAACAATTGCTTCATTTTCTGTCCAATACCAAAAATAATAGCCAGAATTAGGTGTCGCTGTCAGCGTGCAGGTGACTCCAAAATCAAATGTGCCACCACCTGACACAGAGCCTCCAGTAATGGATGAAACTGAAGCTTCAATTGTAGCTGTGCAAACCGCTGTGATATTGGAGAAATTGTTCCATCCACTAGCATTCTGATAAGCTGTGGCACTTTCACAGGGAACATATACTGGATTATTGGTTGAAACATTGTAGAAAGCATTTGACCCCACTGTGGGTGGCGTTTCTGCAAATACGGCAACCGAGGTCAAACCGCTGCAATTATAGAAAGCACTACTGCCTATATAGGTCACAGAATTCGGAATCTCCACCGAGGTCAGGCCGCTGCAACCATAGAAAGCATTACTGCCTATCGAGGTCACAGAATTCGGAATCTCCACCGAGGTCAGGCCGCTGCAACCACTGAAAGCATAATCGTCTATCCTGGTCATGGAATTCGGAATCTCAACAGAAGTAAGCCCTTTGTAGTACCGAAATGAATTACCAATTGAAGTCACTGTATTCGGGATGACCAAATCATTTATAACTTCATTATTTATGTACAAAGAATAAGCATATTGGAGAGGATTTGATGAATAAGATATCCAAGATATCCTACACCATTGGGCAATATCACCCATATAGTACACCGAAGTCAGGCCGCTGCAATCAAAGAAAGCATAATCCTCTACCCTGGTCACGGAATTGCCGATAGTCAACGAGGTCATGCCGCTGCAACCTCTGAAAGCACCATACCCTATCGTGGTCACGGAATTGCCGATAGTCAACGAGGTCATGCCGCTGCAATTATAGAAAGCATAATTGCCAATGGAGGTCACGGAATTCCCAATGGTCACCGAGGTCAGGCCGCTGCAACCATAGAAAGCATAATTGTCTATCGAGGTCACGGAATTCGGAATGACCAAATCGGTCACAAGCTGGTTGTTTACATATAAATTATGAGCATAATAAAGAGGATTAGAACCCTCATTACCAAATGATATTTCACACCATTGGGCAATATCACCAGTGTAATTCATTGAGGTCAGGCCTCTGCAACCAGCGAAAGCACCACTCCCTATCGTGGTCACGGAATTCGGGATGGTCACCGAAGTCAGATTTGGTGAATCTTTAAAAGCATAGTCAGGTATTTGAGTCACATTATCACCAATGGTTAATGTGACGATAGGTGTTGTATAACTAGAAGTACTATTAGTACTATTGAAGACAGAAAAATAACGAGTAGGATTGTACTCTACAACATACATACGTGTGCAATTCATCGCATTAAAATGTACTGTCGTAAGATTAGGACAATTCCAGAAGGCATAGCCCCATATCGTGGTCACACCTTCACCTATGGTCAACGAGGTCAGGCCGCTACAGCCATAGAAAGCATAATTGCCTATCGAGGTCACGGAATTCGGAATCTCCACCGAGGTCAGGCCGCTGCAACCATAGAAAGCATTACTGCCTATCGTGGTCACGGAATTCGGAATGGTCACCGAGGTCAGGCCACTGCAACCAGAGAAAGCACTACTCCCTATTGTGGTCACGGAATTCGGAATCTCCACCGAGGTCAGACCGCTGCAACCATAGAAAGCATTACTGCCTATCGTGGTCACGGAATTCGGAATGGTCACCGAGGTCAGGCCACTGCAACCGCTGAAAGCACTACTCCCTATCGTGGTCACGGAATTCGGGATGACCAAATCGGTCACAAGCTGGTTGTTTACATATAAATTATGAGCATAATTTAGAGGATTAGAATACTCATTACTAAATGATATTTCACACCATTGGGCAATATCACCAGTGTAATTCATTGAGGTCAGGCTGCTGCAACCTCTGAAAGCATCAAACCCTATCGTGGTCACGGAATTCGGAAAGGTCACCGAGGTCAGGCCACTGCAACCATAGAAAGCATATTGATTAATAGAGGTAACGCTATAGTCTATTTCATTTGTATTCACCACGCTGGGCAATGTAAGGTCGCCAGTGGGTTTTGTGTAATCATTCCATCCAGAAGAACTGTTGTCTCCTGGGGCTACCATCTGCACATAATGATTGTCAGCATCGGTTATCGTGTAATACAGCGTCTGCCCTGAGGGAGCCACTGCCGAGAAGTCGTATGCCCATGCCGTCGCCATGCCCATGCCGAGGACAAACAAAAGGGTGAAGAGTCGTTTCAACATATTGGTGTTGTTCATATCTTTGAGGTTTTTCATCTTTCAGTCCTTTCTTTGTTTTATTTCACCATAAGTTTACATTGGTACACCCTGCCGCTGCGGCAGACGGCCTTCACCATATAGACGCCGGCCGTGGGAAGGCCCGCCACGGAGCGCTTCGCTATCGCACCCGTCTCGCGCCGCACCACGGCACCCAGCATGTCGGTGATGGTCAGCTCCACCACCTGCTCTTCCTCGGGGATGTCGAGGCCGAAGACAGCATCATGCTCCACGGGGTTGGGATAGAGGGTCATGGCGTAACTGCTTTCGCCCACCGCTGCATTAGCGCCAAAGGCCACAACAAAGGGCTGCTCATAGCTGCCCACCATGGCATCGCTCACGAAGGTGAGGTGGGTGCGGCCTTCGGCATTCGCCAGCTGCCGCTCACCATCAGTGAGGGCGAAGCTCACCTGCTCGCCGTCCTGGCCAGTGATGGTCATCATGGCATAGTAGCGATCGATGGCCTCCATGTAATACAGCTTTGCGCTACCACGGCACTCGCCATCGACGAAGGCACCCAGCTCGAGGTCTTCGCCACGCTGCTCTTCGCCGTCAACCGTCACCACGGCCATTAGGCAGAGGTTGTCGGCATAGCGGCGAGGGTTACTGCGCCAATGCAGGTCTGCGGTTTCAACAGGGATGTAGTCGCCACGGCTTTCCACAAAGGTCAGAATCGTGTTATTCTCGTTGTTGGAGTAATATAAATAGGTGCGACCAGGCACGAACTCAAAGTCGGAAGGCAGCCAACCTTGTCCCGAGACGTAGGTGGCAAAGCCACTTTGTCCCTTCACGATATCACCGTCGCTAGGCTGGAAGCTCGCCAAAGCATTGCCAACGCTGTTGAGATAGCGGCATGGATAGCCGATCCAGTTCCAAAGGTGATGGATGGTGATGGGGTGGTTGAGAGGCTGTGCGATGCCACCATGCATGTGGGAGACACAGTCGCTCGACACGTTCACCTTATAACCTCGCTCGTTGAGTAGTTGTGACAATGTACCCATCCAACGCCCCATCGAAGGGATGTATTGGACAAAATAGTCCGACGATTTGATAATGATGCCCTGTTCGCCCAAACTGTTCTCCAGCATCGAGAGTGCATCGAACACCGACATCTCAATTGACGAGCTCCACCAGTCCCAACCTTCCTCCAATTCTTTCTCCTGAACGAAGTCAAAAACGGCTGTCACCGTCACCTCACCGCTCACTTGGAAAGTGTAAGTAGCATTGGTGGAGACCGTCTCGCCGTTAACCATCCAGCTATTGAACTGGAACTCATTGTTTGCCGTAGCTGTCAAGGTGCATGAGGCAAAGTGGGCATAGCTGCCCGCGCCACTCACCGTGCCGCCCTCAGCGGGGCTGGCCACGGCAGTAATCGTATAGTTGTTGAGGCTGAAGTTCGCCACATAGATGGCAGGGCCACTCACCTCGAAGGTGTATTCCGCGTTGGTTGAGACCACCTCGCCGTTGAGCGTCCAATTGGCGAAGCTGTAGCCCGTAGCCGGTGTAGCCGTCAGGGTGCAGCTGGCAAAGTGGTCGTAAGTACCCATGCCTGCTACGGTGCCCGTCCCTTCTGGCTCGACGGAGGCTGCAATCTCATAGCTGTTGAGACTGAAGTGCGCCACATAGTCGGCCGTGCCGTTCACCTGGAAAGTGAATGTTGTTTCGGTGCTGACCTCCTCACCGTTGAGGGTCCAATTAATAAAGGTGTAGCCCGTAGCGGCGGTGGCCGTCAAGGTGCAACTCTCGAAGTGGTTGTAGGTGCCTGTGCCCTCGATGGTGCCAGCGCCTTCGGGATCAGCCGTGGCACCGATGGCGTAGCTGTTGATGCTAAAGTGAGCCACATAGTCGGCCGCCTCGGTCACGGTGAAAGTATAATTGGCATCGGTCGACACCACTGTGCCGTTCAACGTCCAATTATCGAAGGTGTAGCCTGTGTTGGCAGTAGCCGTCAGCGTGGCTTCAAGGCCCGGGAAGTGACCACCATGGCCTGACAAGATGCCGCCCTCAAGCGGATCGGATATAGCATTGATCTGGACGCGGCTGATGAAGGTATACTCGTAGATTCCAATATAAGTATATTCTCCTTGGTATACAACATCACAGGTGCTATTCAAGTCAAGCTCTTGCTGTAGGTGATGGTCATAGAGTTTGAAAGTAATCATATCTCTACCTGTTTCACCTGCGATGGAAAGGAAATACAGATACATTCCATTGGCTGCCCTCATGGGTAAAGCTCGTCCTCGGCATTCATCACTGCAGAAAGCACCCAATTCCAGATAGTCGGCACTCTGTATTGTACCATCGATACTTACATAGCCTGTATATGTCATGGTGGTCTGAGAGGACGGCTGGGGCCAATGACACTCAATCGTTTCAAAATTGGCCACCAAAGAACGTGGGCCTGTCACTTCGAACGTGTAGGGATTGTCGTTCGAAACGACAGTGCCGTTCTCAGTCCAGCTCACGAACATGTAGCCTGTTTGGGACGTGGCAGTCAGCGTGGCATTCGTGCCCTGCGGGTAGGAGCCTGTGCCAGCAACGCTACCGCCATTGCTCGGGTTGGCCGTGGCGTTGATGGTGTGGTTGACGGCGAAGTTGGCCACGTATGTGGCGCCTTCGGTCACTGTGAAAGTAAAGTTTGCATCAGTCGACACCACAGCTCCGTTCTTCGTCCAATTGATGAAGGTAGAGCCTTGGTTGGCTGTGGCGGTCAGCGTGCATGTGCTGCCCAGTTCGTAAGCACCGTCGCCCGTGGTCGTGCCGCCGTTGCTTGGGTTGCACGACGTACGGATAGGACAATACGGAGCGTCGCTAACCAAACGGACGGCATGGCCGTAAGAGCGGTAATGCGTATCTCCACCAGCAGAAGTGCCCACAGACAAGAAACTCGTTGTATAGGAGCCTTCGCCAAAACTCATGCTTTTCGCATTACCACTATCATTACCTTTGCTCGACGACCAATAATTGCCATACCAGTCATTCAAGTAGGTTACGCCAAGACGTCCTACTTCAAGAATCATCAGTTTCGATTCGTAACTGTATTCGTATCTCCGTCCGGTGACAGGGAGGAATAGTGCCCCATGTCCGGCGATGGTCGCCCAATCAGAGGCAGAGATAGTGTTGTCACCGAATTGGGCTGAAGGCGTATTTGTGCTGTTCAGCGCAAAATAGGATGTTTCCCAATTATCCGGCAAGACAATCACGCCTCTAACGCCGTCAACGGTAGCCTTGGCATATCGCACCCCTGACGGAGTGGTGCGCGTGTTCATCAGGTAGTCCCATTCTTCGCTGGTCAGCGTGCGCCACAAGTGGGTCACGTTTTCTCCGTTGGATATCCTATTGTAGCCCCAATCGGCTTTCCCTGTCTGGTCGTAGAGGTTGTAGTTGGAATTGCCATAGGCATAATAGTCGTCATATTCCTCATCATCGCCATGGCTCCATGGTTGATATCCGTATGCGCCATGGTTGTAGCCGCTGGTGCCCCAGCTGAACAAGTCAATCCAGCCATTGTAGCCGGACGAAATGTAGTTGTTCATGGAACCTTCCACATTACCGACATGTTCCCATTGCCCTGCGTCATAGTTGGAGTATTGATATCCGCCCACAAAATCCCATTGGTTCGAGGCGAAGCGCCAGGTATTGGTTGAAGCTTGATATTGCAGGTTGCCTTGCGAGAACCATACTATCTTGCTGTCGCTTACCGAGAACAGTCCATCGATGGTCCCTTCGGGCTTGCCAGTAAAATAGGTGAAGTGGGCAACGAGGTTTCTCGCATTGTTTACGGTAAAGGACAATGTTGGATCGTTGGAGACCTCATTCCCGTTTTCCGTCCAGTTGACGAAGTAGTAGTTCGTTGCCGGGGTGGCCGTCAACGTGCAGGTTGTGCCATGGGGGTAATTGCCGGCTCCACTTACCGAGCCTCCGGCCGCGGGGGATGCCGAAGCCGAGACCTGATAGCTGTTGAAGCTAAAATGGGCGACATAATCACCGCCTTCGCTCACCTCAAAGGTGTAGGTGGCATCTTGGGAGACCACTTGGCCGTCGCGTGTCCAGTTGATGAAGCTGTAGCCGCTGCCTGGGGCTGCCGTGGCCGTCAAGGTGCAGTTTTCGAAATGGTTGTATGTGCCACCACCCGAGACCGTACCTACTTGAGCTGGGTCGGCGCTAGCGGTAATCTCGTATGAGTTAAGCGTGAACATGCCCAAGTAAGTAGCTGAATTATTCACATAGAAGGAATAGGTGGGATCCGTCGAAAGCGTGGTGATGCCATCCACAGTCCACTGCGAGAAGGAATAGCCCGTGTTTGGCGAGGCTACAAGCGTAGCCTGCAAACCCGAGTCAAAATCGCCCATTCCGGTAATGGAGCCACCCTCGGTTGGAATGGCCAAGGCTTCGACGCTGAAAACTGGCAATGTCTGTATGGTAAACGCATTGGCATAAGTCGAGTTTGAAGCGTATCCACTGTAGGTCGACGCTCTCACTTTCAAAACGGGTTTGGCGCTGGTTCCGAAAGCGAATGCATTCTCTCCAACCGTGGGAGGCATACCTGCATAGAGTGTGACCATCTGCAGTCGGTTGGCATCGGCAAAAGCGCCGTTGCCGATGGTCAGCGACCACGAACGGATCATCAGGTTGCGCACATGGCAGCCGTAGAAGGCGTTTGTCCCGATATAGGTAACAGATTCGGGAATGGATACATCGGTGACCAATGTCTCTTCAAGGAAGGCACCTGCCTCGATGCCAACCACGGTATAGTTGGTCCCTTGATAGGTGACCGTACTGGGAATGTTCACATACCCGGAATAACCTGGGTTGCTGTTTGCAGTGACCTCCACCGTATTGGTGTTGGAGATGATATGGTACGAAACACCACCCACACTAAAATCGATGAAAGCAAAACCTTTCGTCATGCCCATCCCGCAAAGGAGCAGGGCAAGCATGAAGGCTTTTGAGACCGTTGATAAACGTAAAGTCTTGTTTTTCATATACTTATAGTTAATTTATTTTGATTAATTACAATATTAGATGTTGCAAATAACTTAAAAAAAAACCGATTCCAGCTGGTCCTTGTTGGTCCTTGTCACTCAAGGCTGATTGTCAGGGAGTTGAGAGATAGTTGATAGTTGATAATTGATAATTGAGGGATGGAAGTTGAGAGTTTAGAGACAGTTGATAGTTGTTCAGTTATTCAGTTGGTCAGTTGGGACTGAGGACTGGGGATTTTGGATTAGGAAGTTGGAAGGAATTGATAGATCGTAACAAATAACCGAACAAATAAACCACAAATAACCGAATAAAAGCTCTACAAACAACCGAGTTTTACAAAAATTGTTGCGTAATCCAATT
>JAEEGF011634828.1_pt1 | contig 17313 bp, 4 predicted proteins | sample 9134171 | NCBI WGS metagenome assembly JAEEGF01 (sample SAMN16246542, study PRJNA631951) | gut metagenome | biome: gut microbiome; feature: rumen; material: AP-attached | host: Bos | place: Iran: Karaj | collected 2018-10 | reverse complement strand
TTCACGCTGATTGACGCCCAGTAGCCTCGCGGCGAAAGGGAGTGCCCTGCGGGCAGAAGGATTTCTCGCCAACGGCGACTCCCGAAAGAACGAAAACAAAACAAATTAAAAACATAACGACAATGAAAAGTTTAAGAAAAAGCATTTTGACGCTCCTGGCGCTGACGCTCTTCGGCGGCGCGGGAGCCTGGGCGCAAGGCCCGACGACAGTATTCGAGGTCGACTTCTCGTCGTCCACCGCCACAGCCACTACCGGCTCGATGTGGCTTGGCAATAACATATTTACTCCTTGCACTACTAGCATTCACATCAACGTGGACGATATTAACGTCATCATGCTGGGATCAACGTATAATTACTCAAACAACCGTTATTTCTCCATCAAGCCGGAAACGGGCTCGTTCCAAACGGGCGACACGCTGTTGATTGCCGTGTGCTATAGCAACAGCGCTACAAGAACGGCAGCAGCCGACATCTACGCCGCCGATGGAACGACGCTGCTTTTCACCACAGCTCCCGGCATCAACGGGAAGACGGAGAGCGGCGATCCCGTGGTCGAGAAGTTTGTGCTGGAACAGGATGCCGACTCCTTACTGCTTGGCCGTAGCAGTTCAGCCACCACTATTACTTATGTCACCACACTCAAGGTGCTGCGCCCTGCCGTCATCGAGCTGACGAAGGCGGGCGCGAACCAGTGGACGCTGGGGCAGACGCCGGACTATGACCTGGAGCTGCAGGTGGAGTACTACGAGGCCCATGCGCTGAAGAATATCCCCGCGGGCTGGACGGTGCTGGTGAACGGCGTGCCGCAGACGCAGCCCTACCAGGGCGACTCGCTGCTCATCACCGAGACGGACAGCGTGACCCTCATGCCCGACGGCAACCCCCGCCGCGTGAAGAGCGTGACGCTGGAGGATGACGTGGTGCTCGTCACCATCGACGGCATCACCCTCGACATCACGGGCTGCACCACATGGGCCCAAATCATCGCCCGCAACCCCGGCGTGATATGGGACGATGGTGGTTTTATAGATAGCGGTCAAGGACTATTAGATCTTGGCGGCGCTTTTGTTTATACATCCGCCCCATACGACCCCGCCCAACAGTCGAACTATCAATGGCTGCAGTAACCCCCCGCGGGAAACTTTGATATGAAAGTCTGCAAACTTTGATATGAAAGTTCCGGAACTTTGATATGAAAGTCTGGAAAGAACGATATGGAGGTTTTCCGCACTATTATAATAAATGAATTCAATATATAATAATATACAGTTATGAGCAAAGTAAAGTACAGAGTCAGGGAATACACCCCGACAGGAGACCAGACGCTGGGCGGACACTCGTGGTACGCCGAGGTGGTCATCAACAACGAGATCGACAATGCCGAGCTCGCCAAGAAGATAGCCGCGCGCACGGGCTTCAAGGCCTACGAGTGCCAGGCCGTCATCGCGGCCATCGCCGACATCGTGGCCGAGGAGACGCTGGAGAGCAACCGCGTGGCCCTGGCCAACGAGCAGGGCGTGAAGATGCTCACCATCTACCCGAAGGTCACCGGCTCGGTGAGCGACAAGGATGTGCGCGAGAACCAGGAGAAATACCCCGGCAAGACGGTGGCCACCGAAGACATGGTGACGCCCGACCAGCTGACGTGGAGCCTCGGCGCCACGGTGGGCATCAAGTTCAGCAAGCAGTTCGCCATCAGCAAGCAGGCGCAGAAGGTGAAGACCGTCCTCGAAGACGACGGCGGCGACACCCCCACGCCGACACCCACTCCCACACCCGACCCGGGCGGGGACGAAGGATGAGGCCCCGCGCATCCAGGCAGTCCTAGGCAGTCCTAGGCAGTCCTAGGAAAGCCTAACAAACAAGAAACAATAACAAAAAACAATAACAACATGAAGACATTTACAAAACACATCCTGCTCCTGGCGCTGATGCTCTTCGGCGTGGCAGGAGCCGCGTGGGCGCAAACGGTGTTCACCACGCTCCAGGTGGGCGACGTGATACACGTTGGCGACCAGATTAACCCTGGCGTAAAGAGCCGAATCGATTTCAATGGGTGGGATTACATTTGTAGTCCCGGCCAAAACACCCCCTGGACGTTGGTGCGTGCCAACCTCGGGCCTTACGGGCCTGGTGAAGAGGCCAATGTCACCGAGAGCGAAACAGGCGATTACTACGTCTTTAAGAATGGCAACAACTACTATTTCACCGAAGAGACCCGAATCTCCACGACGGAGAACTCCGACGGCCTTGTGGTGACAAGCCTAACACCGGGCAACATCCCGACGGCCACCGTCGCCGTACACGAATTCGACCCCACCGTCCCCGCCCTTGACGAGCTCACCGGCAACTGGAACTTCCTCATGCCCGGCGCCAACAAGGTCGTCAAGGTGACCTACAAAGCCGAGCCCGCCCTGGCCTGGACCTACGGCAACAGGGCTATCCCCAACGACACTACCATCACGGCCTACCGCGGCTTCGAGCTGCCCGTCATCGGCAACATCGGCGCCATCATGAACCATGACTTCCACACTGCCCTAGTGGGCGGCACCGTAAGCCTCCGCTACGGCTCGACCAACCCCGCGGTGATCTCCTTCACCAATCCTAACAACATGTATAGCTTCAGCGTCAACGGCGCCGGCGAGTGCGACGTCTACATGGTCTTCGACGGCAACGACGACTTCCAGGACGACTCCGTGGCTTTCCACGCCGTCATCGCCAACCCCGCCACCCTCACCCTCCAGCCCAACGACTACAACATGGGCACCCTTGAGATTGCCGAGAGCATTGGCACCGTCTACACCTTCACCTTCGAACAATCAGGCATCTCCGGAGACAGCAGGGCTATTACCATCCCCGCCAACCGCTTTCCCTACGACACCACCTTCAGCTATAATGCCAATATCACCTTTGCCTATGCATACGACCAAATGGGCGAAGGCGTGAGCATATTCGCCCAAGGCGACAATTGGATCACTGTCCGCATCAGCGGTCCCTTCGAATACGGCGGCTATTATCAGTGCGACCTTGACGGGGGAGCTTCCGACAATTGGACCATCTCCTGCACGACCGGCACCGGCCCCGTGCCCCCCGACGGCGTAATCGCTGGCACCGCTGAGAACACCTACCGTGTCCTGCCCGGCACCACGGTCAACGTCACCGCCACGCCCGACTCGGCGCACTACCTCAGCGCCATCGGCAACGAGGCCGTCATCAGCAACAGCGCCTACAACTACTCCTTCACCATGCCCGGCGATGACACCGAGCTCGCGGCCACCTTCACCACCAAGCCCACCCTCACCCTCGCCCAGACCGCCGGCGGCACCCTCGAAGCCATCGTGCCCCAGGGCGGCACAGTGTGGGGTGACGGCGTGAACAACTTCAAGCCCACAACACCCTACACCGCCGACGGCATCACCCTCACCACCAGAGGAACAATCTTCCCCGACGGACAGTGGTTCGATGGTCCTTTCACCTTCGCCAGCGCCGAAGGCAACTTCAGCCGCATCGAGATGACTCTCACAAGCAATTATGACTACACCAACTGGAACAACGCCGAGGGCTGGACTGTTGACGCCACCAGCGCCGTGTGGGAAGGTGACGCCAGCGAGGTTGTCATCCCCAATTGCACCACCAATGTCAGCCAGATAACCTTCGTCCGCGCCGTCACCCCCAACGTCATCGCTTCCACCACCGAGCCTAATACATATTATATAGACTACGGCACCCCGGTCACCGTCGTGGCCACCCCCGACGCCCAGCACTACCTCGTCAGCTTCAGCGACGACGACAACGATGTCCGCAACGACAACGACACCGCCTTCAAGACCTACGACAGCGTCATCGCCGACATCCCCAACCTCTCCGCCACCTTCCAGGCCAAGCCCCAGCTCATCCTCACCGCCAACGACGGCGGCACCCTGACGCTGGACATGCCCGGCTATGTGCCCAGCAAAGACACCATCATACAACTGCCCGATGAAACGATTAACGGCTGGAGCAACAACTATAGCCATCTTACGACTGCCGACCTGCCCGGCTTCGTGTCCACCGACACGGCTACGGCCGTAGCATGGACTGACGCTCCGTCTGGCAGCAGAAGCACTCTGATATTTAAGGTTGACGGAAACGGTCAACATTGGTACATGGCCCTTTACAATAATAGCGGCGTTTACAGTGAGATACAGGATCAGTACAGCTCTCACAAGAACGTCTATAACATGAAAAACAATGGCAGTAAGGTATACTACACCTCCAAGATCCCTGCCGTGCTTCCCGCCGGCGTAGCCATGCTTAACGACACCACCTTCATGGTCGACTACGGCACCGACGTCACCGTCGTGGCCACGCCCGACAGCATCCACTACCTCGCCACCCTCGGCGAAGAGCTTGTGAACAGCAACGACTCCATCCACCGCACCTTCACTATGACGGCCCCCGTCAACCTGCCGGCCGACTTCCGCGCCAAGCCCACCCTCACCCTCGCCCACAACGACGGCGGCGAGATGGAGATTGTGCCCGAGGAAGTCATGGCCGTTAACGAATTCACCGTCCCCAGCTCATGGAATAATGATAATCACCTTGCCGCTGCCACCGACCTCCCGAGCGACTTCCAGTCCGTCAAAGAGGCCGAGGCCACAGCCTGGCAGAACACCACCGGCCATCCGGTCTACCTCTTCTATAAAGCTTACTCAACTGGAACAGTCTCGTACGTCAGGTTCAGGGCCGACGGTACAGTCGCAGACGTCAGCACTGGCTTAAAATCCGTCATCTATAATAATGTCTCCGATGTCTACGAAGGTTACCTTGTCCGCTACACCACCGTCGGCGCCGCCAGCAACTTCATTGCTTCCACCACCGAGCCTAATACATATTATATAGACTACAACACCAGCGTCACCGTCAAGGCCACGCCCAGCGACACCGCCTACCTCGTGCGCTTCGACCAGGACGACGACACCAACAGCAACACGGCTGTCGAGAAGACCTACGGCCCCCTGACCGCCGCCCTCACCACCGCTGAGGCCACCTTCAACGACAAGCCCGTCCTCACCCTCGCCGCCAACGACACCACCTGGGGTAAGGTGATGCTCGAAGGCGCAGGCAGCAGCAGCGAAACCATCGCGCAGTTCCTCGCCTCGGAGGTCAACAACGATGTGTGGCACGAAATCACCGGCACCGTCTCCAATATCACCGACACAACCTACGGCGATTTCGACCTGACGGATAATACCGCATCGGTATATGTCTATGGCCTTCTCACTCCCGACATGCAGAGTAGGCAGTTTGGAAGCATGGGCATCGTGGAAGGCACCAACATTACCATCATGGCCCATCGCGGGGAATATAACAGCAACCCTCAGGCTAATGGTGCCTATCTGGTGAGCATCAATCCCACCCTTCCCGCCGGCGTAGCCCAGCTGACCGACAGCACCTACCGTGTTGACTACGGCACCACGCTGACCCTCCAGGCCGACGCCACCACGCTGCACCATGTGGCCAACTGGGAAGACCAGAACGGCGACACCCTGCAGACCGCTACCTATAGCGCCTACTTCGTCACCGACCCCGTGGCCCTCTTCCCCGACAGCTCGAGCCTGACCTTCACCATGACCACCGACACCGTGGCCCGCGCCATGTTCTACCTGAACTACTACAAGCTGACCTTCGCCCACAACGAGGGTGGCACGATGGAGTTCGTCATCCCGCAGGACAGCCTGTCGTTCCTCGGCATCACCAATAAGAACGTCAGCCGCGGTTCCATCAGCATCGAGGCCGACAGTGCCGACGCGGACGGAATGTTCGTCAAGAGCGGCATGAGCGACATCGACATCGTCATCGCTGACGCCAGCATCACGCAGGTGGATTTCCATGTCACCAACGGTACCAACCTGGTGAGCAACTACTTGAGTGTTGCCGGCTGTCCCGAATGTGTCATCACCACCACCACGAACAACGAGTACGGTTCGATCAAGGGCTTGGACACCAACCATGTGACCATCAAGAGTTCGGTGGTGTACGACCTGCAGATCGACCAGTTCACCGTCCATTACGGCCGTGCGCTGCCCGAGGGAGCCATCTACGGACCCGACAGCAACAGCTACTATATCCTGCCCGACAGCACCGTGACGGTGCGTGCCATTCCCGCCGACGGCCACTACCTGGTGCGCTGGAGCGACAACGCCACGGTCATCGACACGCTGAGTGCGAGCATCACCATGGGCAAGGACGACACGTTGACAGCCACCTTTGCCCCGAACCCCGTGATCACGTTGGCGGTGAACGACCCCGCCATGGGCAGTGTCTACTTCACGGGCTACCATGGCAACACCATCACGCGTGCCGGTATCATCAAAGCCGAGAGCATCGCGCTGCCCTACAACTGGTATGAAGCCAGCGACATCTTGGAGATCCAGGGTGGCGAAGGCAAGGTCACCAAAGACGCCACCGGCCACTACCTGACCGTCAGCGGCATCTTCGACACCATCGCCACCGTCGTCACCTCGACGGGCGCCTTCAGTGTGACCTGCGAGCCCACGCTGCCCAACGGCGTGCGCTACAACGTCGCCAAGCGGAGCTACACCGTGATGCCCTACACCGACCTGAGCCTGACGGCCACACCCGCCGCCGACCACTACTTTGTGGACTGGGCCCAGGTCAGACAGACAGACAGCATACCCGACAGCGCCATCGTCTCGACGCAGGCCGTTCATAGCTTCCGCATCGACGGCGACATGAAGCTGCAGGGCAACTTCCTTCACAACCCCTATGTGCTGACCGTGAAGGCCGACAGCGTGATGGGCTCGGTTGAGGCCGACACCGCCGTGGTCTTTGCCCGCGCATTGACCGACACCACCTACAGTGTGATGGCCGACAGCACGGTGACCCTCGTGGCCAACGCCCTGACGGGCTACCACATCACCGGCTGGCAGAATGCTCAGAGTACTCAGAATATTCCGAGTAATCCGAATGATCTGATTACCGACACTGTGCTGGTCAAGATGACCAAGGACAGCACCGTCACCATCAGCTTCGACACCAATGTATATAATGTAATGCTCACCGTGCAGAACGACGAGCGCACCAGCCAGGCCATGGGCACCGTGACCGGCGCCGACTCGGTGAAGCACTTCCTGACCGACACCCTGACCGTGGAGGCCGCCTACGGCTACACCTTCAAGGGCTGGTATGACGCCGACACCAACCTGGTGAGCGAGCTCGACACCCTGGTGATCAGCCCCGTGAGCGACACCGCCCTGATGGCCCTGTTCACCGTCAACGAATACGCCATCCTTGGCCAGGCCCTGGACACCGCTGCCGGCTATGTGAAGGGCAGCGACTCGGTGGCCTACCTCGACACCGTGGTGCTGCGTGCCTATGCCAATACCGGCTACCACTTCGAGTACTGGCAGGACACCAACCGTCTGCAGCTCGGCGCCGCCGACACCCTGCAGATTATCGTTGAGGGCGACAGCACGGTCTATGCCGTGTTTGACACCAACCACTACAACCTCGTTGTCAAGGTTGACAGCGCCAGCACCGGCTTCGGCACTGTGACCGGCAGCGACAGCGTGGCTCGCCACTTCGTGGACTACGTCATCAACGCCACCGCCGACAGCGGCTACCACTTCGTGATGTGGAGCAACGGCTCGACCAAGGCCATCGACACCGTCAGCCTCGTGAGCGACAGCACCATTGCCGCCATCTTCGACACCAACGTCTACAAGATGAACGTCGTTGTGGCCGACAGCTGCACTGGCTTCGGCACCGTGACGGGCGACAGCCTTGCCAAGCACTTCCTGAGCTACGACATCAGCGCCACCGCCAACCCGGGCTTCCACTTCGTGATGTGGAGCGACAGCGTGACCGATGCCGTGCGCACCGTGGAGCTGACGAGCGACACGACCATTGCCGCCATCTTCGACTACAACCCCTCGCTGACGCTGGACTACAGAGAGGCCCGCGGCGACGTGCAGTTCATCGTCGAGAGCGACACCGTGAGGTTCCAGGGCATCACCGATGACACCCTTCGCACCGGTATCGTGAGCGTCATGGCCGAAAGCGCCGACGCCATGGGTATCTCGCTGAAGAACGGCAAGAAGATGACCATCGCCACTGATGGCAGCGCCGTCATCACCCAGGTAGCCTTCCACCTGACCAACGGTACCAACAAGGCGCAGCTCATCACCGCCGATGCCGGTACGGTCAACGCCACCACGGGCAACGCCTACGGCACCGTCGTGAACATCCGTCGCGACACCGTGGTCATCAGCAGCACCTCCGACAAGGACATCAATATCGACCAGCTGACCATCCAGTACGCCAGCGAACTGCCCGACGGCGTGGTGCGTCTGGAGAGCGATAACCCCAACGTCTACCGTGTGGACTACCACACCACCGTCAACCTGCTTGCCGTACCCAACGATGACAGCTATCTCATCAACTGGGCCGGCGACACCGTGAGGACCGCCGGTTTGACCGCCGAGGTCACCGTTGACAGCGCCGACGTCACCGTCACCGCCAACTTCAGCGGCAACCCCGTAGTGACCCTCATCGCCAACGGCCACGGCCGAGTGTACTTCGACAACTATGGCGGATACACCGTGAACCGTAACGAGGAGGTCCGAGTCACCAACTTCACCGAATTCCCGCACACGTGGTATGAGACCGGTGCCATCGACGATATTATCGGAGGCGACGGCATGGTCACCAAAGACAGTGCCACGAGCCACTATGTGAGTGTCCACGGCGCCTTCAACGGCACCGCCACCGTGGTCACCTCAAGCGGCAGCTTCACCGTCACCTGCATACCCACCGTGCCCAACGGCGTTGAGGTCATGAGCCTCGACACCTACACCATGGAGCCCGGCACCGTCATCACCGTCAAGGGCGAGCCCGAGAGCGAGGAGTACTACCTGGCCAGCTGGAGCGACACCGCCATGGCCGACAGCGTGCGCAGCGTCACCGTGACCCGCGACACCGCCCTGGTGGCCAACTTCCTGCACTTCCCGTATGTGCTGACCCTGAAGGCCGACACCGTGAGAGGAGCAGCCAGCGTGGTTGACAGCCAAGCCTATGTGAGCGTGCTCACCGACAGCACCTACAGTGTGATGGCCGACAGCGTCGTAGCCCTGTCCGTTGCCCCGAACGCCAGTTATCACTTCGTGAGCTGGATGGAGGCCGACAGCGTGTACAGCACGAAAGCCGACACCAGTGTGGTGGCTGGCAGCGACCGAACCCTCACCGCCACCTTCGACACCAACGTCTACGAGGTCCTTATCGCCGTGGCCGAAGCCGACAGCATCAAGGGCTTTGTGACCAATACGCCCGACTCTGTGAAGCACTACCTCAGTGCCACCTACTACGCCACGCCTGACACCGGCTACCACTTCACCAGCTGGGTGAATGCCGCCGGCACCGTGGTGAGCAGCAAGGACACCCTGGTTGTCTCGCCTGTGAGCGACACCGCCCTGTACGCCACCTTCGACACCAACGTCTACGTGCTGACGGTCCTTGCCGCCGACACAGCCCAGGGCAGCGTGACAGGCAGCGACAGCACCGCCAAGCACTTCGTGAAGTATGAGATATCGGCCACGGCCGCCAACTGCTACTACTTCACCAAGTGGAGCGACGGCGACAGCACCAACCCGCGTATGGTCACCCTGACCAGCGACAGCGTCATCACCGCCCAGTTCGCCTACATCCCCCGCATCGGCTACGACACCATAGAGTGGTGCGACAGCGTCATGTGGAACGACAGCGTCTACTGCCTGAGCGGCGACTATGAGAAAGTGCTGCAGACCACAGGAGGCTGCGACAGCACCGCCAAGCTGCACCTGACCATCAAGAAGAGCACCAGCAGTGTGACCACCGTCACGAACTGCGAGAGCTACACCTGGCACGACATCACCTACACCATGTCGACCCTTGCACACTTCGACACCATCAACGCCGTAGGCTGCGACAGTATCGCCAACCTAGACCTGACGATCCACTACAACAGCGTCAGCGACACCACCGTCGTCACCTGCGACAGCGTGTATCGTTGGAACGGCATCACCTATGTCACCTCCACCATCGGCACGTGGAGCACCACCGACGTCAACGGATGCGACAGCACCGCCACGCTCTACCTGACGCTGAACAATGTCTTCACCGGCATCGACGAGCAGCAGGCCTGCGAGAGCTTCACCTGGATAGATGACAGCACCTACACCGAGAGCCAGCTTGACAGCACCGTCACCTACACCTTTGTCGGTGGCGCCGCCAACGGCTGCGACAGCACTGTCACCCTCCTGCTGACCATCAGCAACAACCTGACAACGACCGAAGTCCAGACCGCTTGCGAGAGCTACACCTGGGTGGACGGTGTGACCTATACCGAGAGCACCGACACTCCGACCTATGTCTACCATCTCAGCAGCGGCTGCGACAGCACCGTGACCCTTGACCTCACCGTCACCCACAGTGTGACCAACGCCATCGTCGACTCCACCTGCAGCTACTACATCTGGGACGGCACCTATTACGACCAGAGCGGCGAGTACAGCAAGAGCTACCCGGCCGCCAACGGCTGTGACAGCGTAGTCACGCTGACCCTCACCGTCAACCAGCCCGTGACCACCAGTCTCACCGAGAGTGCCTGCGACAGCTACACCTGGAACGGCATCGAGTATGCCGCCTCCGGCGCCTACACGCAGCACTTCACCGGCAGCAACGGCTGCGACAGCACCGTGAACCTGACGCTCGCCGTCAAGCAGAGTGCCAAAGCCACCGTCGTTGTCACCGCCGGCGACAGCTACGAGTGGAACGGCACCGTCTACACCGAGAGCGGCGTCTACACCGACACCGCAGTCGGCAGCAACGGCTGTGACAGCGTCACCACCCTGATGCTGACCCTCACCAGTGCCGTCAACACCTCGGTGACCATAGAGACCTGCGACAGCTGCACATGGAACGGCAGTGTCTACACCGAGAGCGGAGTCTACACCTACAGCCATCCCGACGGCTACGGCAACACCCAGGTCGACACCCTGCACCTGACCATCAAGCACAGTGTGGAGAGCAGTGCCGAGGTAGCCGCCTGCAACTACCACATCTGGGACGGTACCTATTATAATGAGACCGGAGTCTACAGCAAGCGCTACACGGCAGCCAACGGCTGCGACAGCATAGCCACGCTGAGCCTCACCATCAACCAGCCCGTCACCGTCAGTGTCAGCGAGAGTGCCTGCGACAGTTACATGTGGAACGGCATCGAGTATGCTGCCTCCGGTGCCTACACGCAGCACTTCACCGGCAGCAACGGCTGCGACAGCACCGTGAACCTGACGCTCACTGTCAAGCAGAGCAAGAGCGCCACCTTCGTGGCTACGGCCTGCAACAGCTACGAGTGGCACGGCACCGTCTACACCGCCACTCCCGCCGTGGCTCCGACCTACACCACTGTCGGCAGCAACGGCTGTGACAGCGTCACCACCCTGCAGCTGACCGTGAAGAAGTCCACCACCGGCGTCGAGACCGTGGAGGCCTGCGACAGCTATGAGTGGCACGGCACCGTCTACACCGCCAGCAACAACACGGCCACCTACCACACCACCAACGCCGCCGGATGCGACAGCACGGTGACCCTGCACCTGACCATCAAGAAGGGAGTCACCTACAGCTTCGCCGAAACCGCATGCCAGAGCTACATCTGGGACGGCAACTACTACAACCAGAGCGGCAGCTACAGCAAGCACTACACGGGCGCCAACGGCTGTGACAGCACCGCCACGCTGAACCTCACCATCAGCCAGGCCGTCACAGCGAGCATCAGTGCCACCGCCTGCGGCAGCTACACGTGGAACGAGGTGAACTATGCCACCTCCGGCGTCTACACGCAGACCCTGGACGGCAGCAACGGCTGCGACAGCATAGTGACCCTGACGCTCACCGTCAACCAGCCCACCACCGCCACCGTCGTGGCGTCGGCCTGCGACAGCTACGAGTGGCACGGCACCGTCTACACCGAGACTCCCGCCGTGGCGCCGACCTACACCACCGAGGGTGCCAACGGCTGCGACAGCGTGACCACCCTGCAGCTGGTCATCGTCCACAGCGGCACCAGCGTGGACACCGTGGAGGCCTGCGACAGCTACACCTGGATTGACGGCGTGACCTACACCGCCTCGACCAACGAGCCCACCTACACCATCACCGGAGACGCCTGCAACGTGGAAGTGACGCTGAACCTCACCATCAAGCACAGCGTGGAGTACAGCTTCAACGACACCGCCTGCCAGAGCTACATCTGGGACGGCACCTATTACAACGAGAGTGGCAGCTACAGCCAGAGCTACACAGCCGCCAACGGCTGCGACAGCACCGCCACGCTGACCCTCGTCATCAACCAGCAGGTGACTTCCGACATCAACGAGAGCGTTTGCGGCAGCTACACCTGGAACGAACAGACCTACACCGCCTCCGGTGTCTACAGCCAGACCTTTGCCGGCAGCAACGGCTGCGACAGCGTGGTGACCCTGACGCTCACCGTCAAGCAGCCCGTTGCCGTCACCGTCATGGCCTCGGCCTGCGACAGCTACGAGTGGAATGGAGCGATCTACACCGAGAGCGGCGTCTACACCGACACCACCACCGGCAGCAACGGCTGTGACAGCGTCACCACCCTGCAGCTGACCGTGAGACAGTCCACCAGCGGCGTCGAGACCGTGGAGGCCTGCGACAGCTACGAGTGGCACGGCACCGTCTACACCGCCAGCAACAACACGGCCACCTACCACACCAACAATGTAGCCGGCTGTGACAGCACGGTGACCCTGAACCTCACCATCAAGCAGAGCGTCGAGAACAGCTTTGACGCCGCAGCCTGCACCTACTACATCTGGGGCGGCACCTACTACAGTGAGAGCGGAGTCTACAGCAAGACCTATGTCGCCGCCAACGGCTGCGACAGCGTGGTCACGCTGACCCTCACCGTCAACCAGCCCGTGACCACCGGTCTCACCGAGACGGCCTGCGGCAGTTACACCTGGAACGGCATCGAGTATGCCGCCTCCGGTGCCTACAGCCAGAGCTTCACCGGTGTCAACGGATGCGACAGCACGGTGACCCTGACGCTCACCGTCAAGCAGCCCAAGACGGCCACCGTCAGTGCCAGCGCCTGCGGCAGCTACACTTGGAACGGCAGTGTCTACACCGCCAGTGGCAGCTACAGCTACACCACCGAGGGCAGCAACGGCTGCGACAGCACGGTGACCCTGCAGCTGACCATCAACAACCCGGTCCACATGGCCGAGACGGAGATGGCCTGCGGCAGCTACAGCTGGCACGGCAGTGTCTACACCACCAGCGGCGACTACACCTACAGCCACCTCGACAACAACGGCTGCACCCAGGTCGACACCCTGCACCTGACCATCCACACCCCGGTCCACACGGCCGAGACAGAGGTTGCCTGCAGCAGTTACATCTGGAACGGCACCGCCTATAGTGCGAGCGGAGACTACTACTACAGCCACATAGACAACAACGGCTGCACCCAGGTCGACACCCTGCACCTGACCATCCACCAGCCCGTGACCGTCAGCGTCAGCGAGATGGCCTGCGGCAGCTACGCTTGGAACGGCAGTGTCTACACCGCCAGTGGCAGCTACAGCTACACCACCGAGGGCAGCAACGGCTGCGACAGCACGGTGATTCTGCAGCTGACCATCAACAACCCGGTCCACACGGCCGAGACGAAGGTGGCCTGCGGCAGCTACACCTGGAACGGCAGCGTCTACAGCGAGAGCGGCGACTACACCTACAGCCACCTCGACAACAACGGCTGCACCCAGGTCGACACCCTGCACCTGACCATTGGCAACAGCGTCAACGAGGATGAGACCGTCATCAACTGCGACAGCTATGAGTGGAACGGCCGTATGTATACCGAGAGCGGAGACTACAGCTACAGCACCACCACCGTTGCCGGATGCGACAGCACCGTGACCCTGCACCTGACCATCAACCACAGCGCCGAGAGTTCGTTCGACACGCTGAGCACCGGTTCCTTCGTCTGGAACGGCGAGACGTTCACGGAGAGCGGCACCTATGTGCGCACGCTGACCACCGTCACCGGTTGCGACAGTGTCGTCACCATGAACCTTGTCATCCTGCCCGAGGGCTTTGTGATGCCGTACCTCTACAACCTGATGGATGTGATGCTTTCCGTCAACCACAACGAGGAGGGCATGGAGAACGTCAACTACGTCTGGTACCGCTGGTACCGTGACGGCGAGATGGTGCTCGAAGGCCCCGACCACGACAGCTACAGCGAAGGCGGCAACCGATTGAACGGATGCTACTATGTCGAGGTAGCCGTTGACGGCAACATGGAGTACTGGGTACGTTCCAACACCGTATGCATCGGCAATGTCGGTATCGGCGATGTTGAAGAGATAGAATTCACCGTTGCCCCGAACCCCGTGATGCACGGCAGCATGGTCAAGGTCTCCGTCGAGGGAACCGACCTGCAGGGCGCTGAGATTCGCGTCTACGACCTGCAAGGCCGCATGGTTCTCCAGCAGAAGGACAATGACGTCATCGAGGCACCGCAAGCCTCCGGCATGTACATGGTCCGTCTGACGCTGAACGACGGAAGAAGTGCAGTGAAACGACTGATAGTGAAGTAAACTCTCTAGGAGAACTAGGATATCCTAGGCGATTCTAGGATATCCTAGACCATCCTAGGTCTAGAATTACTAAAAAAGAAACAACAATGAAAACAGCAAAAGTAACAATAGCATTGGCAGCGGCCATGCTTCTCACAGGGATGCCCATCATGCAGGCTCAGGAAAGCGGCAAGGGACACGAACTGTCGGTGGCCTTTCAGGGTCTCGGCATAGGCTCCATGCCCTTCACGGGCTCTGCCACGTGGAACGACCAGCCCGGACTTTCCCTGGGCTTCAACGTGGGCTACACCTACTGGTTTGGCGAACATTTCGGTTTCCGTACAGGCGTGCGTCTGAGTCGTTTCTCGCACAACCAGAAAATCTCCAACTTCGACCTTCCCATCACCACCAGCCTGCCGATGAGCAGTCTTGGGCTGCCCGGCGGCAGTGCGGTGACCGCGGTGGCGCTTCGCGGCACCGCCACCTCCATCCAGGAGGAGCAGAGCTACACCTTCCTGGAGCTGCCCATCCAGCTGGCCATGCGCTTCGGGGGTGTCTTTGTGAACGTCGGTCTCTCGCTGTCCAAGGCAGTGAACGCCAGCGCCGACTACAGCTTCACCGACCCGGCGCTTGCCGTCACCGCCATCCCTGACCTGGGCATCACGCCCACCACGCCCGTTCCCATGACCCTGAACGGGACCACGGAGAAGAGCGTGAAGAACGCCGACATGACGAAGCCCTTCTACTGCCTCCTCGATGCCGAGGTGGGATACAACTTCCCCCTCGGGGATGTCACCTCCCTCGCCCTCGGCCTCTATGGCCGTTATGCGCCCATCGCCTACAAGACCGACAACAATGTGGACATCTATGCCCTGAGTCCCGACGCCACCTACACCGTCACCCAGCCTTCCACCGCCACGCAGGTGGAGAAGATAGGCTACTATGAGATAGGAGTGAGCCTGGGTGTCAACTTCGGTTGGAACGGCAAGAAACGGGGTGGTGACGGCGGCGCCTTCACCATGGCCCCCGCCAACGACGAGAACGTCGACCGTGTGGCCGCCGAACTTGCCGCCATGAAGACGGCCCGCGAGAAGACGGAAGCCGAGCTCGCCGCCATGAAGACGGCCCGCGACAAAGCCGAGGCCGAGCTGACCGCCATGAAGAACTCCCGCGACAAAGCCGAAGCCGAGCTCACCGCCATGAAGGACTCCCGCAAGAAAGCCGAGGCCGAGCTGACCGCCATGAAGGACTCCCGCGAGAACGACCTGACCGCCTATCACAACACGATAGTGGAGCAGAAGGCTCAGAAGGCAGAGCCCAAGAAAGAGACTCCGGCCCCCGTCGTGGAGCAGAAGGCCACGGCAGCGGAGAGCACGGAAGCCCCCATACAGTTTTACTTCAACCACAAGAAGACCCAGCCGTTACGCAATGAAGAGGCCGAGGCCAGCCTGCGGGAACTGTGTGACGCCATGAAGAACGACGCGAATATCCATGTCGTCGTCACGGGTTACGCCGACAATACCGGCACGAGGAAGAACAACCTGAAGATTGGCCGCAAACGTGCCTACGCTGTCAAGCGTATGATGACCAAGATGGGTGCTCCCGCCCGTAACATCACTGTTACCAGCAAAGGCGAGAGCTATCCTGTGGAATCGAACGCCACCAAGGAAGGCCGCGCCAATAACCGCCGCGCCACCGTGGAAATCAAGTAAAGACACTCTTTGGTTACATGATGCAGCAAAGGGATGCTCCGTTGGGAGCATCCCTTGCTGTTTTCTTATACAATAGGGTTATTATTGCTTGCTGCGCTTGAGGAGGAAAGGAAGCAATATTTGGTGGAAGCCCTGGGCGATATCGACGGGGACATAGTCGATGTGATACTGTATGGCTCGCTGCCGCAGGGTGGAGAACTCCTCGGTCATCTGACGACGATATTCAGCGGCCACTTCGTCGGGTTGGAGTCTCAACTGATGGCCTGATTCGAGGTCGATGAAGAGATGGGGGCGGGCATCGAAGTCGAGATTGACTTCGTGGGCCCTATCATAGGTGTGGAAGATAATCACTTCGTGTTTGTTGTGCCGCAGGTGGCGGAGGGCGTCGAAGAGCGCCTCTTGATTGTTTGATTGTTTGATTGCTTGATTGCTTGAGTTGTCTGGGGCGGTGAAGGCGTCGGTAAAGAGCACGACGAGGGAGCGGCGATGCAACTGTTCGGCAATGAGGTGGATGGCAGAGGCGATAGAGGTCTGTCGCTTTTCTTGTTTGTCGGGATTGACAGGTTGCAGCAAATTGTCAAGGAGCCCCAACAGGTACTGCTGATGGACGCTACTGGAGCGGCAAGGGGTCTGAAGGTCGATCTGTTGGCTGAAGAGCGAGAGGCCGAAGGCATCGCGCTGGCGGTGCAACAGTTCTATCAAAACGGCAGCTGCGTAGACGCTAAAGGTGATTTTGTTGGGGTGGTCGATATCGCCATGCCGTTCGGTGGGGAAGAGCATGGAGCTGCTCTGGTCTATTATGAGTTGGCACCGCAGGTTGGTCTCTTCCTCGAACTGTTTGACATAGAGGCGGTCGGTACGGCCATAGAGATGCCAGTCGATGTTTTTCGTACTCTCGCCGGCGTTGTACTGGCGATAGTCGGAGAATTCGACAGAGAAACCGT
>JAEEGF011406105.1_pt1 | contig 17313 bp, 16 predicted proteins | sample 9134171 | NCBI WGS metagenome assembly JAEEGF01 (sample SAMN16246542, study PRJNA631951) | gut metagenome | biome: gut microbiome; feature: rumen; material: AP-attached | host: Bos | place: Iran: Karaj | collected 2018-10 | reverse complement strand
GCCGCTGGCGTATGATCTAGCACACGTCCAGGTTTCGTATGAGCGGCAGTCATCGGGCCGCGCCCGCTCTCATCCTGACGGGGCCCTGTGCCTCTTCCCCGGGCCAGCAGGGCTGTCCGGGTGCATGTTGATTGTGTTTGCCTCTGTTACAACAGACGCATCCTTAGTTTATGCACGACTCCTATTTCTATGTTTCTAAAACAATTTTCATGGTTTAATAAGTAGATTTATCTATTGTTAGTTGCACCAGCCAACTCTCATCATATCGATTGCAAATTACCTTGAATAGATAAATTTTAGTAGTAGTTCAAAACATTAGTTTTTTGATAGAAAAAATTAATATATTAATTCAATTATTTTCACTTAAGAATTGGAATGTGACTCCCTCGGATCTTTGAAATCGAAATGGATTGTACATCCATCGATTTCATTTACCTGCAAGGATTCATTCAAACGTCTTCGATTCCCCGAACCGCACCGGCTTGATGCTGGAGGGTCCGGACGCTTTCACATGGTGTACTTGAGTAATTCCCCTAGAAAAGGAGTGAAACTCATGATCTTTGGCGCAGAAGATGTGGAAGTGCTCGAGAGAACGATCAGCAGAAAGACTCTTGAGACCGAATCGCTTATGGACTCCCCTATCTCCGAATGGATGAAGATGTCTATATCCAAACAACTGTCTAGAGACATTTTCAGATGCAAGATGATGATGGACCTCGCCTCGGGCGACCTCAACTCCCTTCCAGCGAACATCACCACCCTGACCGACGACCTAGACGTGGTGGATGACCGCACTTGCTTCGAATACATGTCGCTCTTGAACAAGGACGACCTTGCAGACGAGCACAAGTTCCTCTGGCTGTACAACGTCCTCCTGGCTTTCGTTCCCGACCTGACCAATGCGCTGAACTATGCAGGAGTCATCCTTTCAGGGAAGCAACCGATCTCCTCCAAGGAGATCCGCAGCCTTACCTCTTTCAAGGACCTCCTCTTCAAGCTCGACGCTGCTTGTGGAAGCGTAGAATCCCATGCCGACCGCGCCAAAATCAAGGACTTCATCGAATATTGCAAAGATGAATGCTCCCTCGTCATACGCATCGCCACTGGCAAGAGGATGCCCATCGACGAGGTGTTCCAGCACTTCGAGCATTCCAAGACCTTGGATCCCGCTGCCTTCGACGCGTTCTGCCCGGCCCACATGGACGACAGCCAGATGGCTCTCTGGAACGGATTCAACCAACACTGGAAGGAGCGCCTTCAACTGATCCTCGCCCGCGCCATATGCGACCAGGTGTTCGGCTCCCCCTACTGACATTCCTTAACTAATAGGATTTCATCAGGGGCGCATGAATGACGATCGCGTCTTCGGAGCCATAGAGATCGGCGGAACGAAGATAATCTGCGCCGTTGGGAAGGAAGACGGAACCATATTCGAGAGGATGAGGTTCCCCACCTCCTCCCCTGACGCCGACATACCTGCCATGGCGGACTTCTTCTCCGGCCATGGCATCTCCTCCTTAGGGGTCGGCACCTTCGGCCCCGTGGACCTACGCGGACAAGGCGAGGACTACGGGACCATTCTTGAATGCCCGAGAGAGAAATGGTCCCATTGCCGCCTTGGACAGAGGCTCAAGGATTCGATAGGCGTCCCTGTCATCGTGGACAGCGATGTGAACGCCGCATGCATCGGCGAGGCCTGCTTCGGAGCCGGCAAAGGCAAAGAGAACGTGCTCTACATCACCGTCGGCACCGGAATAGGAATAGGGTTCACAATCTCTGGCAGGCCGCTGCACGGGCTGATGCATCCGGAAGGAGGACATTCTAAAGTACTCGTTCATGAGAAGGAGACCATTGCCAGCGTATGCCGCCTCCATCCGGACTGCGCGGAAGGCTTCGCCAGCGGCCCCGCCTTGGAGAAGCGCCTGGGCACCCGTGGCGAGAACATCCGGCCAGACGACCCGGTGTGGGAGATCGAGACGTATTATCTGTCGCAGCTGGTCAGGAACTGCATGCAGATCCTGTCACCGAACGTGATAGTCATGGGAGGCGGAGTGATGGAACAGGCTCACCTCTTCCCGATGATAAGATCGAAGGTTCTTGAACAGCTCCACGGCCACTACATACACGCGGAATCGTCGGACATGGATTCCTACATCGTCCCGTCCCGGCTCGGTGGAGACCAGGCCCTCCTCGGATGCCTCCGCATGGCCAGAGGGGTATTCGGGCACCCCTCCTCTGGTCTTTAAATAGTCACGGCCGGTCGCCCTTATCCGGTGATGGGGGATGGCTGGCTCGACGGATGCAGTCTCAGAAACATATTTGGATTCCGCCAGGAGGTCCGTCCTCTCTGGGCGTTTCGTCGCTTCGGACAGGTTCCTCTCCATGTACGAGGACGGACTTCATTCTAACCGCGTGCCCGGATGCTACGTCATCCTCGTCTACAAGGGCCGCATCGCGTCCAGGAAGCCTGAGAGCTACCTCAAAGGATACGTGGGGCAATCCGTAAACGTCTTCCGCAGGGTCCACAAACATCTCTCCGGCGGCGGTAACGCCAACATATTCGAAGACGTGAAAGCCGGAAGACGTGTGATGGTGCAGATCGTGCCCTGCTCTTCCGACTCTCTGAACGACATGGAGCGCCTGCTTATCGCGGCCATGGACCGCGGAAGGCTGTACAACATGACCGACGGAGGGGCGCTTTGGAGGTGCCACGACAGGTCCGAATTCATCCTTGCGGACAGGAGGCTGTCATACCGCTGGGACTCGAAGCCTGCCGTTCTCTGCAGGACGCTGGCGTCGTGCTACGGTGGCAAAAGGAGGATTCGCCTGGAAATCGACGGTATCCCGGTGTCCTACGTCTCTGACGGCTCCCTGATAAGCTTCGACCTTCCGGAGGGGAGGCACTCGGTCAGAGCGTCCCGGCTCGGAAAGCGCTCCGGCAGGACCGTCGTCGACATATCCGACGGATGCGAGATCGTCGTGACCGCTGGACGCTTCAAGATAGACGTCAGGTCCCTTCGCAGGCGTCGCAGGGACTCCGCCCCGGTGCGGGCCGAAAGCGACGGCGCCTGCAGGGAGTTCGCCAACACCGGCTCCGGGCGGCGATCCCGCCATCCGCGATTTCTCCAATCCAACAAATAATCCTGTCGTCGAATCCCAAACAGGGTAAGACGGAACCGCTTATAACCGTCCTATGGTTACACCAAGGCATGAACTGCGCATACTGTGGATACGAGATATCCGCCCTTTGCCCGTTTTCGATGTGCCCATCCTGCGGACAGCCGTTCATCAAACCCGAGCCTTCGGACTCGGGCCACACAACCGTTTATTAAACCGTTCCGCCTCCCAGGGCCCGAGGGGAAACGGGTCCTCGGAGGATACATGTACCGCCTGATAGTTTTCGACCTCGACGGAACTCTTGCCGACCTTTCATGCTGGCCCTATTCGCATGCCGAGATGTATCCGGACATGAGGAGAGCTGTCGAAGGACTCCGCTCCGACGGTTACGTTCTTTCCGCAGCCACCATGATGGACGAAGCCGCCGCCGACAGAATACTCCGCGAATGGGGGGTCAGGGACCTCTTTACCTGTGTGAAAGGAAGGTCCGGAGTAGGCGGAAAAGGCCCTCTGATCCGCGAATGCATTGAAGAGGCAGGATGCTCCCCTTCGGAGACGCTGATGGTCGGCGACAGCCCGGGGGATCGTATTGGCGCCTAGTCATGCGGAGCGGACTTCGTCGGCGCCCCGGGCAGCGATTTCGACGACGTATACGTCCCTGCGGACGGAGACGCCTTGGCAAAGTTCGTCCGCCTGAAGAAGCGATGCAAGCAGGTTAAATAGACGCTGCTTGATGGGAAACCATGTTCACGGACGCGTACGGCCTGGTCAGAAGGTTCACGCGCCCTGTCGTGCTTTCTCATCCGGAGACTGGATCGGTACCTCTATGCGGCACGCTCATCGTGGTCAACCGCAGCGGTTGGATGCTTACCGCCAAGCACGTCCTGGCCGGAAGCGGGAGCCTGGAGCCCGAATCGCTGGGAGACAGGCTGATGCTGGGATGGCCCGGGCTCCACGTGGAGGATGTCGTGGTCGATTCCAGCTCGGACTTGGCGCTGACGAAGGTGTGCCCGTTCAGCGCGGAGCTCGTGGACGAGTATCCGTCTCTTCCGCGCGAATGCGACGTCGAAGTGGGCATGAGCGTCGGAAGGCTGGGATACGCTCCGGAATCCGGAGAGGAAGGATTCGAGTCCGCCGGCATCCTGTTCAACGCCGGAGTGGTGTCGGGGACGTACCGCAAAGACGGGGTCGGATACTTCGTCACGTCCTCCCCGGGGATCAAGGGCCAATCCGGAGGTCCCGTCTTCGACCGCGAAGGCACTCTCGTCGGAATCCAGTCGTCAACACGTAGCGCCGCGACCGGGCATGCTAGAATCTCCGAGTCGGGCGTGGCGTCGGAGATGAGGTCCAACGAAGGGGTGGCCATCCATGTCGAGACGGTCCGCGACTTCCTGGACGCCGCCGGCGTGTCTTACAGGCTCGCAGACTCCCGCAGGCTACCGGAACGATCACTCTACGATCTTGTATTCCTCTCCGAGGTCGTCCGAGGCGTACCTGATGTTCTTGGAATCCAAGAACTGCCTTATCGTCTTCACATGGACGCCCCTGCCTATGCAGCAGAACTGGTCCTCCAGCGGGTTCTTCTCCTCCCCGGAGCCGTGGAACCCGAACGGCACGGCGAAGGTGTTCACCTGCATGGCGCAGACCCTCCCGGCCTTGTCCACTATTGGCCCGCCCGCCTGCCCCCGGTATCCCGGCGTGGAGGTGTCCAGATACACGGCGTCGAACGGGCTGTTCCCGGCCTTCTTCATCGTGACCATCTTGGACACCACGCCATCGTTTACGAAAAGGGCGGAATCGGAGTCGATCTTGGGAATGCGGAAGGCGTTCATTCCGGCGTCGAAATCCGTGGGAGGGTCCATGAACGGATGCCCTATCCTGCAGACGCTCATGCCTATCGACACCTCGTCGGGGTCCGCGAAGACCGGATAGTTCGGCACCATGCCAGGCTTGAAGTTCACGAGCTTGACCAAGGCTATGTCCACCCTGCGGTCGATCGTCACCTCGCTTATCATGACGCCGTCCCATCCCCACCAGAACGAATGGTTCAAGATGAGCTTCGGATCCTTCTTGGAAGGATTGCGGGGGGATCCGTCCGCAGGACCCTCCTGCATCTTCTCTATCTCCGCCATCTTCTTCCTGTCGGCCTCGTACTTGACCATGGAGTCGAAGGTATGGGCGGCCGTGATGGCCCATCCGTCGCGATTCACTATGATGAACGAGTTGAGGGCGGTCCCGACGGTGCCGTCCTGGTAACGGAGGGAGGTCGCCACCGGGCGCGTGAATCCTTTCGCCTTGCGGCATGCATCCGCGAACATGGCGGTACATGCGGCCATCGATATAAACGCACATCGGACGCGCTCCGTGTTCATTAGTTAATAATACGGGTTACCCGATGCCGAGGCGTGATCTCCAAGAACGTTCAATACCTGATCTATGCCGGAACCAGGAAAGACGACTACTCTGGATGGAGGAAGGTCGACGTCGACGGCGACTTGGACTACTGGGCCCTAGACCTCGGCGGCGGATACTCGTTGGAGAGGATATCGCGCAAGGTCAAAAGGCTCCTGTGGACGAGATGGGTAAGGGTGAACGCCTTGAGGCACGACGGGACCATCGAGGATCCGGACGGCGATTACACGGACTCCGTGATGAGCGTCCTGTTCAATGTTCGCATAACCGTCGACGAGGACAGCATCAAGTTCGAGTCCAAAAACGAATCTTTCGCTGTGATGTCCCGCGAGCCCGTGGACTGGGAGGCCTTCAAGTCCGGGAAGCCGGAGATCGAGAAAACCGACGACTCCAACTGGTCCAGCTTCTATTCCCGAGGTCTAACAACCTTATTCCGCCTGTGTAGTCCTTTAATCCGTCCCTGGGCTCGACGCGGCATGGAACGCGAATGCCTGCCTTAGACGCTCAAGGACTCCGCGGCCGCCGTGTACTCCTATGTCGAGGACATGCAGTTCGCCACGGACCCCCCGATGGGCGTCAGCGTCTCCGAAGTGGATTCTTACAACGTGCGGGACGGGTATGCGGTGCTCCACCTGCAGTCGCTTCCTCAGGACACCGGGTCGCTGGAGCTCATGGTGGACGACGCCGTCTATGACGACGAGGAGGCGGGCTTCACGCGTTACGACGAAGTATCCCGCACCATCGTGGTCCGGCCCGACCCCAAGATCCTCTCCCTTCTGTCGATATCCCACCCCAGGGTGCGTCTGATCTCGGACATGAAGTTCCTGATACGCTCGGTAACGGATTTCCTAGACAGATACTCCGAACTCATCAGGTTGCCTGACGCCCCCGCCCCCTTGGGCGCCCCCTGCTTCCCAGAGGGGGAGCCCCCGTCGGAGGAGCAGGTATCGGCCGTCGAGAAGACGCTGGGAAGCGGGATGTCCTATGTCTGGGGGGCGCCGGGGTCCGGGAAGACCCAGTACGTCCTGGCGACCTGCATCAGGACCTGCGTCCGCAATGGGATGAGGGTTGCGGTGTTCGCACCGACCAACAATTCCGTGGAGCAGGTGCTCAGAGGCATACTGAAGGCCTTCCCCGAGAAGGACCTGGGGGGAGGCATACTGCGCCTGGGCGTCCCGACGAAGGGCTTCCTTCTGGACCATCCGGAGATGTGCGAGGACAGGCAGGCGCAGCGCAGGGCGGACAGGATCGCCGCCAGCATCGGGAACTTGGAGGAGGTTCTGTTCGAAAGAGCCTGCGAACGCGTCAAAAAAGACGTAGACGATATCGCCGAACGCATCTCGAGGATGGATTCCGAAAAGCGCCCGGATGAGGACCTGGAGGCCATGGTAGCGCCCATACTGTCGCTTTGCTCGTCGGGGAACGTCGGGAGGCGTCCCGGATCGGCGGACCTCAAGGACCTCATATCCGAAGCGCGCACCGCCCTTTACGACAGGGACAGGCCCGCCCTCGGGATAACGGAATACGCGTCCATGAAGGACTCGGAGATAACGGGACTGATAATGTCCCTGAGGGAGGAGTCCGAAAGGATATCCTCGAGATGCACCAGCAGGAGGGTAAGGGACGTCTCCGTGGTCGCGGGGACCCCGCTCCAGTTCATTTCCCGCTTCAGGCCCAAAGGGACCGCCGACGACGGCCGCATGGAGCTGGACGTGGACAGGATATTCGTGGACGAGGCAGGTTATTGCAGCCTCATGCACGCCCTGGCCCTGTTCTCCAACGGGGTTCCGGTGTCGTTCCTGGGGGACCACATGCAGCTCCCCCCTGTATGCGAAATGGACCAGCAGCTCATTTTGTCCAGCATGGCCAAGGGAAACGGCCTCAAGAATGCGTTCCTATGGGACATGAACGCCCTGTACTGCGAGGAGATCCTCACAAGGGGTCGCGGGCGCCTAGCCGCATCCTATGTGGACGGGCTGCCTCCTGACCTGTCGCTGACCGTGCGCAGCGACCTTACGGAATCCCACCGGTTCGGAAGGAACCTGGCCGGCATCCTGGACAGGCACGTGTACCGCAACGGGATGAGAGGACGCGGCGAGGGCGACCTCAGGATACTGTACGTCGACGCGGCCTGCCAGGAGAGAAAGGACAGGGAGAACGCCGCGGAGGCTAAAGCGGTCAGAGAAGTCTTGGAGGGCCTGTCCCCGAGCGCCGCGGACACCGCAGTCCTGACCCCGTACGCGGCCCAGGCCAGGCTCTTGAGGAACACCCTCGGTAGATACAGGGACTGCGTGATGACCGTCCATGCGTCCCAGGGAAGGGAGTGGAAGACCGTAGTGTTCAGCGTAGCGGACGACGGGTCCCCCTCCAAGACGGTCCCGCTGAGGTTCACCAGCTCCAAGACCGGAATCGGCCTCAGAATAGTCAATACCGCCGTGTCGAGGGCTAAAAAGACGCTGATCATCGTGTGCGACACGAAATTCTGGCGCTCACGCGAAGAGGAGCTGATCACGGACATACTCAAAGAGGCGTCGCCTTTTGACCCGCAGTAAACAAATATCAATAAGTAAGTGGAGGAGGAAGATGCAAGACGAGAAGAACGACGCACGCGGAGAGGAGGAATTCAGGATCAACGACGACCCTTCTTCGTCAGGGCCCAGGTTCCCGGTGGTGAAGATGATCAAGCAGGAGGTCCTGTTCTCCTCGTGCGACCCGGACGAGCTGCTCGAGAGATACGGGATCGCCGAGGACTCCTACTCCTTGGACAGACTCGACGACAGGGCGGTGGAGGAGTTGTCGGAATTCGTCTCCACCAATCCGGATCATCCCGCCGCCGCCAGGACGGAAAAGGTGCTGGCAAGGGCTCGCTGCAACAACGGATACGACATATACGACCCGGAAAACGTCGGTTCCATGTTCGAGTCCGACCCGGCGTGCGGCGCAATATACGCCTGCAACGAGATCCTGGACTCTCTGGTATACGTCATGGGGATAACGGAGGTCATGGACAACGTGTCGTACGCCCTTTGCGTCCTTAGGGAGGTCAGCGAAGGCCTGATCCCGAAGGACGAGATGCAACATGTAGTCGAACTGTTCTCCTATCGGAACCGTTGCGCGACCAGGATCGACCCGGGAATTCCGGACGAGGAATCGGTGGAGGCTTGGAAAGGCATCCTCTTCAGGATGATGTCGATGATGTTCGGAAAAGCCGCCGAGGGCGTGAGGTGACGGGTTAAGGGGTTTCGTTCCACACCAGTTTCGTTCATACCCGTCACGTTCGTCTTCGAACATCCGAATCGAGGGTATTTATCTTTATCCGTCGACAGCCATGAAAAGAAGACGGCAAGGGGACGTACCCTCTCGCCGCGGATGAACGAGGCTCAATCCTTCTTCTTTCCCTTCTTAGACTTCTTCTTGGATTTCTTCTTGGGCTTCTTAGGTTCGGATACCGCCTTGTTCAGCTTGTCGAACAGCACGTCGTCGTCAAATATGGCCTCGCCAATGACGCTCAGGATGTAAGGATCGTTGAGCATGACGTCGATCATCTTCTTGGATCCGAGCGCCTGCTCGCCGATGTCCTCATACCAGCTTTCCAACACCCCTGAGCAGTGGTCCGCGCGGATCTCGTCGGCCTTCAGCTCCTGTTCGACTACGTCGCTCCCCTGGGACTCAAGATACCTATCGTAGCAGTCGGGGCGGTCCACATCGTCGATGCCGTCCAAGTCAAGCCCCTCCAAGGAGGAGTCGTCACCGGTCAGGTCCGCCAAAACCGTGATGTACGATACCATGTCGGCATGGATATACTTCATGAGGCCCTCGACCGCGTCCTTCTTCTCCTGCTTCCTGTAACGCTTGAGCTTCCCCTCGAGGTCGCACAACTCTTTCTTTTTCCTCTCCACGACGGCCGTTATAGTGTCTATAGAGTCTTGGAGCCCGTAGTCGCTGTCTTCCATGACCGGTAATCCCCCCATGCCGATTAATACGTTTGTCGAAAACCCGTCGGTATTTCTTATCCCTGGGGACGATCTGCACCGGCGCCCCGCAGAAGGGGCAGCGGTCCAATACGGCGTCCATGCCGTCCTTGTCCTCCCCGAGGAGGGCCGGGCCCTTGTACGAGTCTATGAATACTATCTCCTGCTCCAAGAGAGCGTCCAGCATCGGCTTGCAGCACGCGGCCTCGACGTCCACGTCGGAGATCTGGAGCTTCAGAAGGGGCCTTGCACGGAGATTTCTGTTCCTCTGCTCCGTCAGTATCGCGTCCACCCTCTCCGCGTCGACGTCCGCACCAGGGAATCCCATCTCCGCTGCGTATGCCAGCATCCTGACAGCCTTCTGCATGTCCTTGGGGACGCCGCTCCCCACCTCGTACATGAGCCCGAGATGGTACAGTGCGCTGGGGTCAAGCGAATCCGCGGCATCGCCTAGGTACTAGACGGCCTTCTGCATGTCGGCCTTCACGCCCTGCCCCGAAGCGTACATTATCCCCAGCTCCCTCCGGGCCGGGATATGGCCCTTCGAGCATGCATCCTTGAAGCATTCGGCCGCCTTGGCGAAGTCCTTGGGGACATCGGTCCCGTAAAGATAGGACAGCCCGAGCTGGTACAGCTTCTCGCAGTCGTCCACGGTAGGTTTCTCGTCGCTCATGATATCGGGTCGGCGATTCATTGCTTGTTAATCTAACTTCGCGGAAGACACTGGATGAAATCCTGAATACGAATGCGAAACGACAGCATTCCTGAGGCATGGCCCCGAATACATTTTTTAGAAATCCGTGATAAGATAATTTTATATACAATTAAAATATGCTGGGATTGCAAGACGGCCATAGCGGCGGGGAAACACCCGGTCCCATCCCGAACCCGGCAGTAAAGTCCGCCCGCGTACCTGTCTGTACTGTATTGCGCAAGCGTACGGGAACTCAGGCACGCTGTCTGCACTTTTTTCTATCAAATCTGATGCCGTGAGGCAGCGGTTTAAAGCTCCCAGGCGAGAAGCTAATAAACGCTATCGTTCTAGACGGCGCTGGAGAATGAGACTATGAAGGTTCTGATGATTAACGGAAGCCCTCGCAAGGACGGCAACACGTCGATAGCCCTGAAGGAGATGGAGAAGACGTTTCTCGAGGAAGGCATAGAGGTAGAGACCGTCCAGATCGGCAACAAGGATGTCAGAGGATGCATCGGATGCGGAAAATGCTCCGAGAAGGGATGCTGCGTCTTCGACGACGTGGTGAACGAGCTGGCGTCCAAGTTCGAGTCCGCGGACGGCCTGGTTGTCGGATCGCCGGTTTACTACGCCTCGGCCAACGCCACCCTGGTCGCCTGCCTCCAGAGGCTGTTCTACAGCACCCGCTTCGACAAGACCATGAAAGTCGGAGCCAGCGTCGCAGTGGCGAGACGCGGCGGATGCTCCGCGACCTATGACGAGCTGAACAAGTTCTTCACCATCTGCGGAATGCCCGTGGCCTCCAGCCAATACTGGAACAGCGTCCACGGCAGGGCGCCCGGCGAGGCGTCTCAAGACCTCGAGGGCCTTCAGACCATGCGCACGCTGGCAAGGAACATGACGTTCCTGATGAAATCCATAGCCCTCGGGAAGGAGAAGTACGGGCTTCCCGCCAAGGAGCCCGTGCAGCGCACGAACTTCATTAACTGAACGAAACGCGGGGTCCGGCGGCCGGGCCCCCCTTCTATCAGGTCGCCATGATAGGATGGAGCGCATCATCATTCATGTGGACATGGACGCGTTCTACGCCTCGGTGGAGGCGCGCGACGACCCGTCCCTACGCGGAAAGCCTCTAATCATAGGTGCCATGCCGGATGAGAGGGGCGTCGTCTCGACCTGCAGCTACGAGGCCCGCGAATTCGGCGTGCGGTCCGCCATGAACATCAAGGAGGCCTACCGCCTGTGCCCCCACGGCGTCTTCATGCACCCCGATTTCACTAAATACAGGCGCGTGTCGGAACAGGTCCACGGCATATGGGAATCCTACGCCTCCGCCTCGGAGGACGTCGCCCTGGACGAATCCTACCTCGACGTCACGGAGACCGCCGGGAGCTTGGAGAAGGCGGAGAAGTTCGCATACGAGATCAAGCGCCGCGTGCTGGAGGCGACCGGGCTGACCTGCTCTGTCGGGGTGTCCTATTGCAAGGCTGCGGCGAAGACCGCCAGCGAGGAGCTCAAGCCGGACGGCCTGTTCGTGATCCCATCCCACGAGGACTTCATAGACCTCGTGATAGACCGCGACGTCCGCGCGCTATATTCCGTGGGCAAGAGGACCGCGGAAAGGCTGCATTCGGCGGGGATAGAGACCGTCCGCGACATCCTGGACCGCGAGGAAGAAGTCGAATCCATGCTGGGGAAGCATGGGGCGGCCCTGGTCCGGCTCGCGCACGGCATAGACGACAGGGAGGTGGTCCCTTACAAGCCGGAAGACGCCAAGTCCGTCAGCAGGGAGATCACGTTCCAATCCGACGTCTCCGACTTCGAATTCCTCAAAGACGTGCTCCTGCTTCTTGCCTTCAGCGTCGAGAATCGTGCGAAGAGGCATGGGCTCCGCGGATCGGGCGTAATACTCAAAATCACCTATTCCAACATGGAGTCCATAACGAGGTCCAAGCTCACCGTCCCGTCAGATACGGCGTTCAACGTGTACCGCGGAACGACAGAGATGCTGGAGACGGTAGAGAGGCGTCCGGTCCGGCTTATCGGAGCAGGAATCTACAATACGTCCGGAGCCAAGACCCGCCAGCTCACACTGGACGAGGTCGTGGACAAGGGAAGCGACAGGAGGATCATGGAGAGCGCGCTGACAGACCTCCAGGAGCGCTACGGGATCGACCTCTCCGACGGCCTCGGAGGTCGCATGGGATCCCTTCATGAGGTCGGGGAGAGCATGCGCACCAGCAGGCCCTCGGCCTCGCACCGGGGATTGCGAGCCTGCTCCCCTTTTTATTGATTAATCATCAAAAAATACTGGCCAATCCGAAATCTTTTATATATAACGCAAACAGATTCTTTCTTGGAGGCTAAAATGTACAAGAATATCCTTGTAGCGGTTGACGGTAGCGAAAACAACAAGCCCGCCGTCAGGACGGCAGTGAACCTCGCCATCGAGTTCGGCGCGAAGCTGACCGCGGTCTACGTCGAGAACGTCGGCTATAGGATGGCACCGAACGTCTCCTCGATCAACACGCCGATGGAGAATGCGGACGTAGTGTTCGAATACATCAAGAACGAATCACAGGCCCGCTGCCTGAAGGTGGATTACAAGGTGGTCATAGGCCACCCTGGAGAGTCCATCGCCGAGATGACGTCAGACTACGACCTCGTCGTGTGCGGCTCTCTCGGACGCTCGGGGCTGAAGAAGGCAGTGCTGGGAAGCGTATCCGAGATGATCACGCGCTTCGCGGAATGTCCTGTCCTGATTGTCCGCAAGTGATCTTCCCAGGGCCGTCCGCCCGTGGCGGCCCGTATTTCTCAACTTGATAATCGGTAATAATCAATTATAACGAACCTTTATAGTCTAGTTCAACAATGCACCTTTGTGGACAAAACGGAACGGTTCGAGGACATTTTCCATTCTGTCGACGTCAGTCTTTTCATCGAATCGCCGTCGCGTCTCATTCCGTACATGGAATACCACGGCTTCGACAAGGAAGAGATCCGTTGCATGAAGGCCATCGCTGAAGCCCATCCGGAAGAGCTCTCGGAGATAATTGCCGGAAACGACTCCGAAAGGACGGAGACCGTTCTAGCCAGGCTGTCCAAGGTCCCGGGGACGGACCGCGTCGTTTCGGCATCCATGCTCGTGGGCCTCCGCGACGCATCCGACATGAGGCTCGGAAGACGGAGACGGAGCCCCGAAGAAGCCGTCATCTCCGTGGAAGCCCACGACAACGGTAGCGGCCCCGCCTCGAAGGACATGCTTTTCGCCATCGGCCCCGAGGGGGAAGCCAGCGTCGTCAGGTATTCCGGCGCGGGCCAGGACGTGATGGTCCCCGACCGTGTCACCATCGACGGAAAGACATACCCCGTGACCAGTATAGACGGCTGGGCCTTTGAGAGGCGCGCCTACATGGAGTCGGTCCGCCTGCCCCTGGCCCTGTCCGCCATCGGCGACAACGCGTTCCTCGGATGTTCGCGTCTGAGGTCTTTCTCCATCCCGGACAACGTCCGGTCGATAGGAAAGGATGCATTCGAGGGGTGCATAAACCTGGAATGGTTCAAAGTAGGGCATGAAAGCCGTCATTACAGCACCGATTCCCAAGGGATCCTCTACTCCAAGGACATGAGGATGCTCATAAAAGCGCCCTGCGGGATCGACGGAGACGTCGTAACGCCTCCAGGCGTCGCACACATAGGGGGGAAGGCGTTCGAAGGATGCGTCGGACTGTCCCACGTGACGATCGGGCCAGGCGTCGAAACGATAGGGGACTGGGCGTTCTCCAAATGCCGCTTCCTGCGGACGGCTGTGCTCCCCGAGTCACTGGACTCCATTGGCAACGGCGCGTTCCATGAATGCACCGGGCTCACCGAGATTCACATACCCGGTTCGGTGAAGATCGTGGGGAGCAGAGCCTTCTCCGGTTGCGCCTCGATGAGGTCCGCATCCTTCCACGAGGACCTCCGCACGATTGAGAAGTGGGCATTCGAAGGATGCCAATCGCTGACCGAGGTCTTCATCCCGTCCACCGTTTCCAGCATCGGCGACGGAGCATTCTCGATGTGCGTGTCGTTGAACGCATACCATGTCGATCCTGGCAACCGCTGGTACAACGCCGTCGAAGGCCTGCTGTACGACAAGAGGCACAACGCGCTTATCCGCGCCCCCAGGGGGACGTCCGGAAGCGTCAGCATCCTCGAAGGGACCGCATCGATACTGGAGAGGGCTCTGGAAGGGTGCGTCCACATCACCTCCGTAAAAATCCCGGACAGCGTCGCCACTATCGGCCGCAGGGCTTTCAAAGGCTGCATAGGACTGAAATCCGTGAGACTCCCCAAGAGCCTGAGGCAGATACCGGACAACATGTTCCTCGGATGCGATTCGTTGGAATCGGTCGAAATACCTCCTAGCGTGGCCAAGATAGGATGCGGAGCGTTCGAAGACTGCCCCTCACTCAAACAGGTGAGATTGCCGGAGCACGTCAAATCCGTCGGATACAACGCGTTCGACGACGACGTCGTGATAACGAGATTCCGACGCTCGCCTCAGCAATACGGCTATCCTGTCTCCTTCGAAGACCGCCGGATGCCCCCTGGGCCCTTCGTATCCTACCAGGTCTGGCAGGGAGGGAATCGTCATGATGCCTTCCGAGCACCGGACGCGCCCCTCCACGTCGGGCCTGAAAGTTATCCTGCGACCGTCCCTGGAAAGCCTGACGTCGTATCTGGAGCAGTCGAAAAGGTCAGAACGGAACTCCGTCTCGGAGATTCTAGACACGGTCATCTCCTTGGAGCATTCCCTCTCCTCCTCGAACCGCCCGGATTTCTCGATCTCGGACAACCTCTCCCGCGCCTCCTCGAGCTCCTTGCGCAGACCCTCCGCCTCACACGTCAGATCGGCATTGAGACGCCTGAGATCGTCCAGCTCCGTCTTCATTGCGACCTCCGAGGCGTCTGACTGCCTGACATAACATCCGCGCTTATCTTGAGGCTTGGAAAGCTCCTTCGTCGCCTCGTCCAGTTTGGAACGCGCCCTGACGAGGTCGTTGGCCAGCTCCCTGTTCTTCTTGCGGAGGCGCTCGTTGTCCGCCCGACACTCCTCCAGCTTTGACCTCAATACAGCTTCCGCAGACTCGCCGTCGGAAGACGGCCCGGAACGGGGGATCGAGCCGAGTCCGGGCTTGCGGAAGGATCCTTTGCGCGCACGGACGAGACTCGCGCGCAGAGCCGCCTCCGCGGCCGCCATCTCGGAGCCCGTCTTCCCGTCGTCCTCGCCCATGGCCTTCCGGATGGAGCCAAAGATAATAAGAGAAACGTTCGGAAGCCCTATAGCGTCCTTCCGAGTTGCCATAACCCCGAACCCATGTACAACAGCACTGGATGCCACCGCCCTTGGAAACCCGAATGGAGACGGAACTATCTTTATCCGCAGACGCGATGACGTCTCCATGCTCTTCCTGGAACACAGGTACAGCCGCGTCATGGTGTTCGTCGATTACATGAACATCCGCGAATGCATACAGCACGGCGGCAAGGACCCCGAGCTAGACCTCCTAAGGCTCACCAGGATACTAGTCGGCAACCGGGAGCTGATGGGGGCGTACGTATTCGACGCCTCCAAGAAGTACTCCTCCGAGAACGACGTGATGATAAGGGAGCACGACAGGTTGCGCATGGACGGATTCAGAGTCATATCCAGGGAGACCATGGAGAAAATGGCGGACGGACGCCTCGTCCAGAAGGAGGTGGACGTCTCGCTAGCATGCGAGATGCTGGAGCATGCGCTGATGAACCATTTCGACGTCGCCATCGTCGTTTCTGGAGACAGAGACTTCGTCCCGGCCATGCAGAAGGTCCAGGCAGCCGGCAAGAGGGTTGAGGTGGCCTCCTTCAAAGGCTCTGTCAATAAAGAGTGCATAAAAACCGCGGACGTGTACCGGCAGCTGGACGACATCTCGTTCCTGATGATGCGCCCGGCGTTCGACGAGGGAGGCGACAACGTTGAGCGATGACACGGACAGGCCGGTCGAATTCGACGAGTACGGATACGAGAGGCTGAGGAAAGACGCCGCCCGCTACAAAGTACTGGAGTTCGAGACCAACAGGGTTCTAGGCGGGAACGGCCTCGTCGCCTACACCGACGACAACAGCATGGTGTTCCTCAAGAGCGGCTACGAGGACGTGGTCCGGCAGGGCGAAATCTGGCTCTGCTCCGTGATCAAGAACGACAACGGAATCAGGTACGCCAAACCGTTGGAGCAGGTCACGCTGGCCATGCTCATGCAGATGAGCGACGAGCTCCGCAGGTCCATTGAGGACTCCCTATGGGACAGGAACCGTTCCGCTTACGACAAGGCATTCCGCGAACGCTTCATCAGCGAGGAATACGACAGGATAAGAAGGGAGATCCAGCAAGAAAACAAGCAGACCGTCATGGACCTGGAGAACAGGATAAACGAGCTCGAGACGCAGCTGGAGCAGAAGAAGTTCGCATTGGAATCGATGCGCTATGACGAGAGGGACGAGATCGTCCTTTCCTCAGACCCGGTAAGGCAGCCCGTCGCGCCCACGTTCAGAAGGATGTATCCGGAAGACGAGCCCCTTCAGTACCACGACGCGGACCGTCGCATGGAAATGCCGAGGGCCTTCAAGGTTCGCCGCTTCGGACCCAGGTCATTCCAGAGCGAGTTCTTCACAGGCAGAAGGTGCTTCGTCCACATAAGCCCCAGCAGGAAGTACGTCCTTGTACGCTTCCACGACGACGGCAACATCTATTGCTTCAACCACACGATCTCCATCGGAGGCCTGGAAAGGATATCCGAATACGTGGAGGGCGCGGAATACAACGCCGAGTATAACAAGAAGTACGAAGGCATCCTGATAAACCTCCTGTCCTGAACGCCTGACGGCCTGAAGTCCATAGGGTCAAGGGCGTACGAATGGCCGAGAGCCTATAACCCGTTATCCTCGACAAAACAATTGCATTCTTCGACTGTCCCATGCTCAAAGAGGCCGGGCTTCCAAACACGGCCAAGGCTTTCTGGGAGAGAGCCTTCCATGTTTGCAGCGAATTGAATGGATCCTGGAGGAGCCAGGGTAGTCAAAGGGAGCCACTCCAGA
>JAEEGF012246927.1_pt1 | contig 17315 bp, 10 predicted proteins | sample 9134171 | NCBI WGS metagenome assembly JAEEGF01 (sample SAMN16246542, study PRJNA631951) | gut metagenome | biome: gut microbiome; feature: rumen; material: AP-attached | host: Bos | place: Iran: Karaj | collected 2018-10 | reverse complement strand
ATACTGTCGATTGACTACGGTCGCAAGCGAACCGGTTTGGCAGTCACCGATCCTCTGCAGATTATTGCCGGAGGATTGGCGACTGTCTCTACTTCTGAGCTGTTCGACTGGCTGCAGTCCTACATGCTGCGCGAGCCCGTGGAGCGCATCGTCATAGGCGAGCCCCGCCAGCCCAACGGTCAGCCGAGCGAGAACCTCGGGCGTGTGCAGCAGTTTGTGGCTCGCTGGCGCAAGGCCCATCCCGAAGTGCCCATCGAGTATTACGACGAGCGCTTCACGTCGGTGCTGGCCCATCAGGCCATGCTCGACGGCGGTCTGCGCAAGAAGGCGCGTCAGGACAAGGCCCTGGTCGACGAAATCAGCGCCACCATCATCCTGGAGGATTACCTCAGGTCAAGAAAATCGTAATTCGAAAAACAGTAAATCGTAAATGGTATTACCTATTTATATATATGGACAGCCCGTGCTGCGCAAGGTGGCCGAGGAAATCACCCCCGACTATCCGCAGTTGGAGCAGCTGATAGCCGACATGTGGGAGACTCTGGCCGAGAGCGAGGGCATCGGACTGGCTGCGCCCCAGGTGGGCAAGTCCATCCGCGTAGTGCTCATCGATCTCGACGTGCTCAGCGATGACTTGCCTGAGTATAAGGACTTCAGGCGCGTTTATATCAATGCCCACATCGTCGAGAAGGACGATTCCGAAACCAGCTCCAGCGAGGAGGGCTGCCTGTCGCTGCCCGCCATCCATGAGAAGGTGGTGCGGCCCACGCGCATCCGTGTGCAGTGGCTCGACGAGCAGTTCCAGCCCCACGACGAGTGGGTGGAGGGCTACTTGGCCCGCGTCATGCAGCACGAGTTCGACCACCTTGAGGGCCACATGTTCATCGACCACATCTCGCCGCTGCGCAAGCAGCTCATCAAGAGCAAGCTGAAAGCCCTGACCCTTGGCCGCTACCGCTGTGGCTATAAGACGAAACCGGTGAGAAAATGAGAAAATGAGGAATGATGAATGTTTCTGCTGGTGGATGCGCAGGTTTTGTGCTTGTGCCGTCTTACTCATTTCTCATTCCTCATTTCTCATTCCTTATTCTTTTGCCCAGTTTAATACTGACCGTCTGATAAACATTGGCCGGTCAGCACTGTATTTTGAGGACTACGTACTCTCTATCCAGTACTTCAACCAGGCCATCTCGGCCAAGCCCTATCTCTACGAGCCCTGGTTCTTCCGGGGCGTGGCCAAGTATTATCTCGACGACTTTGCCGGTGCCGAGGCCGATTGCTCACAGGCCATTGAGCGCAACCCCTACGTCACCAACAGCTACGAGCTGCGCGGACTGAGCCGTATTCGCCTTGGCAAGTACGTGGATGCCGCCGCTGACTATACCGTTGCGCTGAAGTATGACCCTGAGAATCAGGGACTCTGGCACAACCGCGTGCTCTGCCACATACGTGCCAAGGACTATGATCGCGCCCTGGGCCAGCTCGACACGATGAGCAGCCGCTGGCCGAAGTATGCCGATGCCTGGTCGATGAGGGCCGAGGTCTATATGCAGCAGGAAGATACGACGAAGGCTGTTGAGGCGTTAGACAAGAGCCTGGAGATTGACCCCTACGACGGACACACCTGGGCGGCACGCTCCATCATCAGCCTGTCGCGCAGTGAGTGGAAGGAGTCGGAAGGCTATCTCGACAAGGCTATCCACCTGCTGCCCAAGAACGGCGGCAACTACATCAACCGCGCACTGGCCCGCTACAACCAGAACAACCTGCGCGGGGCGATGGCCGACTACGACACGGCCCTCGACCTGGAGCCCAACAACTTCCTCGGCCACTACAACCGCGGACTGCTGCGCGCCCAGGTGGGCGACGACAACCGGGGCATCGAGGACTTCGACTTCGTGCTCCGCCTGGAGCCCGACAACATGCTGGCACTCTTCAACCGAGGACTGCTGCGCGAGCAGACCGGCGACCTGCGCGGTGCCATCAGCGACTACTCGAGGGTTATCGAGGAATACCCGAACTTCTGGACCGGTCTGCACTACCGCGCCGGCTGCTACCGCCGCCTGGGCATGAACCGGCAGGCCGAGCTCGACGAGTTCCGCATCCTGAAGGCGCAGATCGACAAGCGCTACAACGGCCGTCAGCCGCGCATGAAGAAGCGTCCCATGCGTAAGCGCAGCGACGAGGACCTGGAGAAATACAACCAGCTCGTCGTGGCCGACGAACAGGAGGTGGAGAACGACTATAAGAACGAGTACCGGGGCCGGGTGCAGAACCGTAAGGTAGACATCACCTACCTGCCGATGTATGAGCTGGCCCTCGAACCGGTGAAGAGCGAGGTGAACAACTACATCGCCTACGACGAGGCTGTCGAGGCCTTCAACCGCCGGACACAGCGCCCGCTCTATGTCGTCAGCGGCGTTCCGTACATCACGGAGTCGAAGTCGCAGGACTATTTCGCCTATGTCGATACGCTGAACGCAGCAATTGCCGACGCCGGCGACATGCAGCGCGTGGCCACCTCGCTGATGCTGAGGGCCGTGACCTACTCGTCGATGCAGAACCTGGAAGGGGCCATCGACGACCTCACCACCTATCTGCAGATGGACAGTCTCTCGGTGCTGGCTCTCTGGCAGCGTGCCGTCTGTCAGTCGAAGCTCAACGAGTTTCAGGCTTCGCAGGGCACTGACGCCGACATGAAGACCGCCCGCTCGGCGACGTTAGGCGACGCTTTGCTTGCAAATAACTCACTGATGGACTTCTCGGCTGCCATCAGGCTGTCGCCCTCCTGCGCGTACCTATATTATAATAGAGGGGGCGTCTATGTGCGCTGCAAGGACTACAGCCGGGCTGTCGACGACTATACGCAGGCCATCGCCCTTGACCCCAATCTGGGCGAAGCCTATTATAACCGCGGACTGGCGCTCATCGAGAGCGGCAAGACTGATGAGGGTATCCGCGACCTCAGCAAGGCGGGCGAGCTGGGACTCTATACCGCCTACAGCTTGATTAAGAAATACAGAGGAAGTGAGAAGTGATGGCGCTTCGATAGCGAAAAGTGAAAAGTGAAGAGTGAATAGTGAAAAGTGAATAATATGGAGAAAGAGAATTTAATTTGGAACAAGATCCTGGCAACCGTCATGAAGATGCCAAGTGTGAGAGTCGACCGCGTGAGCTTCCTGCGCAAGGAGCTGCGACCCTACTGTAACCAGTCGCGGCTGCAGATGATAGGCAGTGTGCGCCCCTATACCGTCGTTTCAGAACAGGTCATTGACAAGCTGGCCCGTCAGTGCATACGCAAGCACACCGCCCTGGCCACAACCACCTCGACCATCGTCGGACTGCCCGGCGGGCTGACGATGGCCGCCGCCCTGCCTGCCGACCTGGTGCAGTATTTCTATCATGTCTTTGTGCTGTCACAGAAGCTGGCCTACCTCTACGGCTACCCCGACTTCTTTGCTGAGCATGACGATGATGATAAGGGCGACAATACCGACAAGAGCGAACTGAGCGACATGGGCACCGACCTGCTGACCATCTTCATGGGAGTCATGATGGGCGCTCCGGTCGCCGAGAAGGGCATCGACGAGCTGTCGAAGGCTGTGGCCGAGAGTGCCGTCACGCGCCTGCCGCGTGTCGCCCTGACCAAGGCGGCCATCTTCCCCCTGGTCAGCCAGATAGCCAAGATGGTAGGCACCCGCCTGTCGAGGAACTCCTTCACCAAGGGTGTGGGGCGCTTCATCCCGCTGGCGGGTGGCATCTTCTCCGGCGGACTCACGCTGCTGACGTTCCGTCGTGGCGCCAACCGTCTGCGCCGCCAGCTCAGGTCGCAGCGCCATCTGTTCGACGATGGTGCCATCAGTGCGATTGAGATGGCCGAGATCAGGTCGTCGTTCGTCAAGGCCAGTCAGGCCGAGCGCGACCCCGAGAAGGTGCAGCAGACAGCCCTGCAGGCACTGATCAACATGGGGAAAATCAACGACGAGGTGTCGCCCGAGAAGTTCCATTTCATTGAGCAGCGCATTGCCCGTGCCAAGATTGACGGCAATGAGAAGCTCGACCTGCTGGCCAATATCGACTCCGACCGCAGCTACGACGTCGACTTCGACCTGATAGCAGCCGACCGCGACCTTGCCCAGGACACTTTCGATGCCATGAAGCAGCTCACCCAGATGGACGAGAAGGTCTCCATGGCCGAGAAAATCTATCTGAACATGGTGATGCAGAAGCTTGGGATTGAAACGACAGACTAACGTAATATCAAAATGAAACTACTAACTAATCTACTGATGACGGCTGCCCTCGCACTGCTGGCAGCCCTGCCGCTGACGGCCAAGCAGCGTGTCAGCGTCCACGACCCGTCGGTGGTCTACGACCAGGCCTCCAGGCGGTACTATGTGTTCGGCTCGCATCGTGACGTGGCCTGGAGCACGGACCTGCAGAACTGGACGCGGGTGACTAAGGGCACTGAGGCAAATAAACCGTTCAAGGTCGGCGTTCCTTGGGCTATGAGCAGCAGTACCGATGCCGTCAGTAGCGACGCTTTCGTCACGCCTGCCGTGACGAAGGTGAAGAAGGGTGGGGAAGAGGTGGACTTCATCGCCTTCAACGCCTACGAGTGGAGCCGTCAGTCAGCCGAAGGCTACGATATCAGCGGCAACCTATGGGCACCCGATGTCATCTGGAATCCGACGATGCAGAAGTGGTGTATGTATATGAGTGTCAATGGCGAAAAGTGGCTGTCGAGCATCGTGCTCTTGACGGCTGACGACATTGAAGGCCCGTACACTTATCAGGGACCGGTTGTCATCTCGGGCTTCCGCAACTCTTACTTCGACCATAAGACTGACCTTGACTTGGTCATCGGTCAGCAGCCCGCGTTCCCCGAACGCTATAACCGTTACATGGAATGGGGTAAACGCTGGCCCAACAACATCGACCCCTGCGCATTCTACGACGAGGAGGGACAGCTCTGGCTGTCGTATGGTTCTTGGTCGGGCGGCATCTGGATGCTCCAGCTTGACGAGTCTACCGGCCTGCGTGACTACGATGTCGTCTATCCCTCAACGGGTGGCGACACCGACGGCGTGACCAGCGACCCCTATTTCGGCACTAAGATTGCCGGCGGCTACTACGTGTCGGGTGAAGGCTCCTACATTGAGCACATCGGCGACTATTATTACCTGATGGTAAGCTATGGCGGTTTAGGTCCCAACGAGGGCTACGAGATGCGTGTCTTCCGCAGCAAACGCCCTGATGGCCCGTATGTGGACTCTCGCGGCGTCAATGCCATCTACGACCGCTATGCGATGAACTACGGCAAGAAAAGCGATACCCGGGGCGAAAAGCTCCTGGGAGCCTACAACAACTGGGGCGAGATGACTGTCGGTGAGTGTGCCCAAGGGCATAACAGTCTCATAGCAGCCCCTGACGGGCGCAACTACTTGGTCTACCATACCAAGTTTAACAATGGCACTGCAGACCATGAGGTGCGAACCCACCAGGTGTTCGTCAATAGGGATGGGTGGCTTGTGGCCGCTCCCTTCGAGTACAACGGTGAGACGGTGACCGACGCTGACATATCCTCTGTTCAGCCGTTCACAGCCGACCAGATTGCTGGCAACTACAGCCTGCTCGTCCATAAGTATGGTATGGACTACGCCAACTATGAAGAGGTGACGCCCGTCAGCATCATCTTGACCGCCGATGGTCAGGTGACGGGTAGTCGGCAGGGCACATGGAGCCTGACCGAAGGCACGGGCTACATCAGCATCGTGCTCGACGGCGTGACCTACAACGGCGTGGTCATCAGCGAGTTGATGGACTATAACAATCTCCGAACGATTTCGTTTACGGCCTGTGCCGCAGCGACGGGCGTCAACATCTGGGGCTACAAGCTATATCCCAGTGAGCCGGTAGATAGCTGGCATAAGGGCATGGTAGCCCACTATGGCTTCGACGACGAAGCCCTGGCCAACACGTTTGACAAGACGCAGCAGGCTAAGCTGCTGAAAAACGGTAACAATACAGTTCCTACGTTAGTGCAGGACGGCGGTTGGCACACAGGCAATCAGGTGCGTGTCAATTTTGGTGAAAACGCCAAAGAGAGCTATGTGCAGATGCCCAATCCGCTCAGTGGACAGGCACTCAGTGAGGGGGCTACCATCTCGTTCTGGGTAAAACGTGCCGAAGCGAAAAACTGGGATACACTGTTTGGATTCTTGAAGGGAGACGCTCGTTTCTATATGACGGATAATACCTACATAGGCTATAATGGGGGCGATGGAAACTGGATAGACCTTAATTATCCTGTGGATGTTATTACCAACAACCTTGAAGTGGCTCAATGGAGTTTGTTGACGCTCGTCGTGGCAAAGACAGGTCTGACACTCTACGTGAATGGTGTTGAGAAACCTTTCGCAGCATCAAGAGGCTCTGCCGAAGCCTTCGACTACGGGCGCATCGTCAACCTGCTGGCCTCTGCCGATGAGTTCTACTTGGGGCGTGGCTCATTCTGGGGTTCCGCTCCTGCTGTGTTCGACGATGTCATCGTCTACAACCGATCGCTGTCGGCTGACGAGGCGTATTCCCTCTACATGATGGAACTTCAGCAGTTTGACTTTTCTTTGCTTCAGGAGAATCCCGTAGAAGACTGGTACAAAGGCATGGTGGCCCACTATGGTTTCGACGGCGAGACATTGGTCAATACATTCAACGAGAAACAACAGGCCCGGCTGTTGGCTGACGGCGACAATACGGCCCCTGTGCTCGTAGAGAGTGGTGGCCAGACTACGGGCAGTCAAGTGAGTCTTAACTTTGGCGCCAATGGCAATGAAAGCTATGTCAAGATGCCTAATCCACTTATGGGCCGTACGCTTGGCGACGGTGCCACCCTCTCCTTCTGGGTGAAGCGTGCCGATGCCAACGCCTGGGATGCCCTGTTCGGATTCGTGAAGGGCGATGCCCGTATCTATATGACGGGCAATTGCTATGTAGGTTATAACGGTGGAGACGGCTACTGGATAGACCTGAACCACCCTAATGCCACTATCAGCAACGACATTGTCGTAGACAGTTGGCAGTTGGTGACGCTTGTCGTCTCTCGCCAGGATATTGCCCTCTACGTCAATGGTGTCAGAAAGTCGTTTGCCACTTGTAATGGCAAGATGGGTGACAGCAATGTCACTCGCCTCGAAGATTTCGAGTATGGGCGCATAGTCGACCTGCTGGCCAATGCTGACGAGTTCTACCTCGGTCGTGGCTCGTTCTGGGGTTCCGCTAAAGCTCTGTTCGACGATGTCATCGTCTACAACCGCCCGCTTTCTGCTGACGAGGCCCATTCCCTCTACTTAATGGAATTCCGTCACTTCGACTTCGCCTCGCTCAAGGACTTGCTGCCAGCCCCCGTTCCCGGCGATACCAACGGCAACGGCATCATCGACAGCGTTGACCTGACCACTGCCGTCACCCACATGCTGGATGGTTCCTACTTGGAGGCCGTCGACCTGAACGGCGACAACAAGGTTGACATCCTCGACATTGTGCGCCTCATTAAGTTGATTGGCGAGCAGTGATTACCACAAGGCAATTTTGCCGACAGCTCCAAGGTCGAGCGTGACTGTTGCTGCCTCCTGTGGCAGGAAAATCTGGTCAACTAATCAGGATACAGTTCCTTCACCATTCTATGCAGACTATGAGAAGGGAAGTCTCAACTATGAGAGTTCCCTTCTCATATCATCAAGAGATGTCATGCTTGGCTTACCTTGTTCATATTTGAAGATGTCCCATTCATCCCCTTTTTGTATGGGTAAGTAAAAAATATGGTCTGGCAGCAAGGCCGAACTCACGCGATAACACTCCTTCAGTTCATTAACCTTCCGCTCATACTCCTTTTCATCAACGGCCACATTCCCCGACTTGTTTACACTCTTAACCTCAAAAATATGAATCCTTCCCTGCTTGTCCTTCATAATGAAGTCAGGATATGAAGAGTGGATACCATCAAGATAGTATTCGTACTTAATGTCAGAATTGTGGGGATAATTCTTGCCCCATAGGTAACGATAATCATCATCAAAGAGGTTGATGCGAACCTTAGCACCACATTTTGCAGCCAGTTTCCCAAGAACTGATGCCCATTTACGCTCTGCTTCACTGTCGAAAGCAAAGGTAGCCGACTTCCCCCGTCGGCACCACACCCAGTCTTCCTCCTCATTATGATTTCCGTTGTCAACGTAAGACGACGTTGCAGGAAACGTGGTTTCCTTATTTACTTCCATACTCTCCTCATAGTTACAGATATAGGTGTCATACAATTTCTTCACCTTGTCGATTTGCTCCATAAATGTCCACCAACGGCCAATGTCCTCATGGGCATAATGGAAACACATGTCTTGCAGGCCATTCTCTACTTTCGTCAGTTTGTTGTATAGCGTAAAGATACTGGTATGTACTGGCTTTGTGTATGGTTCTACAACTTCTTCTATCTTGAAACCTTTCTTACTCGTCAGATTAGTCAGCCGGGTGGTCTTAACCCTGATATGGTCTTGCAAGTTCACTGTTTTGCTTTTCCACAATCTGACAGAGTGCGTTTGCTTTATTCCTTCTGGCTCCATACCCCATACCCATGCCGTCATGGCCAGTTCCTGAGCCTTATCGCTGAGAGTCTCAAAATCTAGTAGACGCGGGTTTCGGCGTACACGCCCCATGACCTGCTCATCCAACTGCCTGCTCTGTGTGTCTCTGACTTGGTAGAGCATACAGGCTCGTGGAATATCCCAGCCTTCAGAGATAACCATCTTAAAAACAATCACGTCAATGGTCGATTCGTTACCCTTGGCATAATCCTTCCATCGTTCCACCGAAAGTTTTTTCTTGATGTCATCGTTAGTATCACATAATTTGCTCTTATCGACAATCATCATCCATTTCAATTCCTGGTGTTTGTCTAATGCGGGCTTGATACGTGCGTTCCATTCTTCCTCGGCTTTCTCCTTGTTTGATATCTGAATAATCAGACAGGGATTTACATTCAACAGGTTGCGATACGCCTGCTTGATTTCCTGAAACTTCTCCAAGGCGGCTTCAACAGGCACACTGTCATCATCTACCAGTTCTACACGCTTGATAAGTTTTGCTTGTACGGCCTCCTCGTCCATAATCTGCACGTCAGGAATCTGGCCACGGCTCAGTTTAGGCGTAGCCGAGAAATTAAAGATGCGCTCGAAAAAGTCTTCCGATATGGCATCAAGGTTATTAGTTGCCTGATGGCACTCGTCCTTTATCAGATAGATGCGTTTTCGTTTACCATTACCAAAGTAATCCTCAGTCATCGTGCGCAGGAAGTTCAGCATCGGACCTTGCATCAGGCGGCCATTCTTCTTAAACAAGTCTCGCGGCAATACATATACATTATGATCTTCTGGAATAAACAGCGTTTCCTCTCCACTTACTTCTGTTGATATGAGGTGGGCATCTATTTTGGGAAATACGCCCCGTTCAGCACAATCGCGAAATACATTGTAGTTCTGCTGAGCCAAGTTTCCTTTCGACAATGTGGATACCAAAAACACTACATCTTGGTGTACAGCCAAAACCCGATTCATAAAGTCAGCCATCATCCGTGTCTTTCCGCTTCCTGTAGGAGCACGAAACGTCAATACTTTTCTGTTCCCCTCTGTCTTTTTCAACAGTTCCACCACAGCACGCTGCTGCAAGTCTTTCACTTCCTGTAACATGGCTTAGTCCTCCATCTTGTGTTTGTCCCACCAGTCGTTGTCATCTATCCATTTCTGCGTATGGGCAAAATTGTTGCATACCCAGTCTATCTTTTCGCGCAATGTTTTGAATTTCTCCTTTCCATAAAGTGTTTCGTCAATCACGTCAAATGGTGTTTGGCCCTCTATGGCATTGGAGTTATTTACTGATGCAATCTCATACACATCTAAATTCCCGCCATAAGGCAGATTCTCCTCTGCCCATTTGAAGTTCTTCGTTCCATCATAACATTCGCCTGTCATAATACGTTTCAGACGCTTACTCGTCACATCGTAGGCAATACCATTAGGCGTGGTGTCCGTTACCTCATTTAGTTGACAGAGAATAAATTGTCGGTTACCTTTATCCTGTTCATTGAGTGCCAAGACGGCATGTCCTGTTGTACCACTGCCTGCAAAGAAGTCAAGGACAATAGAATCTTTGTTGTCGTAAGTTGTTGCTTGTAGAAGTAGTTTCAAAAGTCCAACTGGTTTGGGATTATCAAAAGGACAATATCCAAAAATGCTTATTAACATGTTTGTTGCATCCTCGTTAGTCTCACAATCATAGGAGAATTTTTTTGAAAGTAGATTCTCCATCTTTTTTATTTCACCTCCATCTTTAATGTGATTAGGGCGAAAGGGTATTTTGGCTATATACAAAGATTCCTTATTATCCATAATATCTTTTAGGGTTTCCTGACTATACCTAAACTCTCCCTGGAGTCTGAACTCATTGACATTCTTTCCTTCCTTTATAATTACATCATCAAGGAGAATCGTTTTAATATTCCCCTCAGACATGTCTTGTCTTTTTACGATTCCATCAGGCAGATTAAAAGAAACAGAACCAGCTCTAAAAGTAAGAATCGATAAAGAATTACCCGCATTGTTTAATGGATATTTTTTGCCTATTGTTGTTGTTTCCAATGAAAAAGGAAATGATTGTGCGTAATTCTTTGCATAGCATAAGATATACTCAAACCGAGAACCATAATAACTTGAGAGGAATGAAGGCTTATCTTTCTTCTGCCAAAGAATCATTCCCGTACTATTTCTTTCTTCAAATACTTCGTCGAACAGGCATTTGATATACGCCTGGTTCTTGTCGTCTATGCTACAAAAGATGACACCGCTTTCTGTCAATAGTTGTTTGGCCAGCATCAAACGAGGGTAAAGCATCGAAAGAAGATTGTCGCGCGTGATGGCATTCTCATAATTCGTCTGCGCAAACTCACCCATACTGTCCTTGCCGTATGGAGGATCAATATAGATAACGTCCACACGTTCTTTATATTCAATCAACAAGTTTTGCAATGCCTCGTAGTTATCGCCAATGATAAGTTTGTTTACTGGTTTTCCTTTATCCCTATGGAAACTTAGCTGCTCATTCTTTTTGAAATAGCGAATGGTGTTGCTCATCTTCTCCAGACGCTTATCGAAGTGGAAGCCCGTCTTCTTATAAGTTGTCCCCAATGCAGCAATCATTATGGCTTCATTGTCATCATCCGCTTGTCGGATTAGCTTTTTCAACAGCTCCGCATTAGTTGGTTCAAGCACATGGTCAGTGACCCGCTGGTCAATCTCCGCCAGCAGGCTCTCTTTCATACCGTAGTTTTCAGTCATAGTACATTAACTTAATATTAATGCGCTGAGCCACCAAACAAACAATTCCTGCAAGTACCTATTAGACACAAAACGTGGACGAATCCCTGTCCAACGTTCAAGGTACTTGCAGGAAACCTAAATGTAGAAAAACAGGAAAACGCCCACTATGGCAGTAGGCGTTACCATTATTACTACATTTGTTCTTTCCACCTGCAAGTTTCTGAACGTTTTGAATAATAGCCAACGCTAATGTTTTACCCACGAAAGTCGCACCGCCACCCTGCACTCAGGGCCTGTTGGCAGTACTTGGCTACAAAGGTACAAAAGAAAATTGAAACGACAAAAGATTAAGCCGATTTTTATGGATGCAGCTGCTTATTTTCTCTTAGTGTTGTACATTCCTGATACAAAAAAATATGCTTATACTCAGCGGAAAGTGCCAAAAAAAGAGCGATTCCGCTGAGTATAGGCGTGTTTTTGATGTTTTTCTTCTGTTAAGTCGAGTGCATTTGGCAGGCAACTGACTCTTTTTTCAGCTGAAAGTTTTGCGCTTTCGGCTTTTTTATGTACCTTTGCGGCCTGAATTTTAACTTCAAACATATATTGTAGATATGGAAATCAAAATTACTTTCCCCGACGGGTCTGTTCGCTCGTATGAGCAGGGCGTCACGGGATTTCAGATTGCCGAGAGCATCTCGCCGGCTCTGGCACGCAGCGTTGTCAGCTGCGGAGTGAACGGTGAGACCGTAGAGCTTAACCGCCCCATCATGGAGGACGCTACCATCGCGCTTTACAAGTTCGACGACGACGAGGGTAAGCACACCTTCTGGCACACCTCTGCCCACCTCTTGGCCGAGGCATTGCAGGAACTGTACCCCGGTGTGCAGTTCGGTTTCGGTCCGGCTGTCGAGAACGGATTCTTCTACGACGTGCTGCTGCCCGACGGACAGATGATTAAGGAGAGCGACTTCCCCACCATCGAAGCAAAGATGAAGGAACTGGCTGGCAAGAAGGAGCCGGTGGTTCGCCGCGAAGTAGCCAAGGCCGACGCTCTGAAGGAGTTTGCCGCCGACGGTCAGACCTACAAGTGCGAGCATATTGACCAGGACCTCGAAGACGGTTCCATCACCACTTATACCCAAGGAAACTTCACCGACCTCTGCCGCGGTCCGCACCTCGTGGACACTGGCGAGATCAAGGCCGTCAAGCTGACCAGCGTGGCTGGTGCCTTCTGGCGCGGCGATGCCACTCGTGAGCAGATGCAGCGTCTCTATGGCATCTCGTTCCCCAAGAAGAAGATGCTCGACGAGTACCTCGTCATGCTCGAGGAGGCTAAGAAGCGCGACCACCGCAAGATTGGCAAGGAGATGGAGCTGTTTATGTTCAGCGAGAAGGTGGGCAAGGGTCTGCCCATCTGGTTGCCGAAGGGCACCGACCTGCGTCTCCGTCTGCAGGATCACCTGCGCCGTGTGCAGAAGCGCTACGGCTATCAGGAGGTCATCACGCCGCACATCGGCGGCAAGAGCCTCTATGTCACCTCGGGCCACTACGCCCACTACGGCAAGGACTCCTTCCGCCCCATCACCACCCCCGAGGAGGGCGAGGAGTACATGCTGAAGCCCATGAACTGCCCCCACCACTGCGAGATTTTCGCCAACAAGCCCCGCTCATACCGCGACCTGCCCCTGCGCATCGCTGAGTTCGGCACCGTCTACCGCTACGAGCAGTCGGGCGAGCTCCATGGTCTTACGCGCGTGCGTTCTTTTACTCAAGATGATGCCCACCTCTTCTGCCGTCCCGACCAGGTGAAGCAGGAGTTCCTCAACGTGATGGACATCATCGGCGTGGTGCTCACCGCCTTCGGCTTCAACTTCGAGGCACAGATCTCGCTGCGCGACCCCAACGACCACGACAAGTACGTGGGCACCGACGAGGACTGGGCACTGGCTGAGCGCGCCATCCAGGAGGCCTGCCAGGAGAAGGGCCTGCCCGCCAAGGTGGAATACGGCGAGGCTGCCTTCTACGGTCCGAAGCTCGACTTCATGATCAAGGACGCCATCGGCCGTCGCTGGCAGTTGGGCACCATCCAGGTGGACTACAACCTGCCCAAGCGCTTCCAGCTGGAGTATACCGACGAGGACAACCAGAAGAAGACGCCCGTCATGATTCACCGCGCACCCTTCGGCTCGCTCGAGCGCTTCTGCGCCGTGCTCATCGAGCACACCAGCGGACACTTCCCCCTCTGGCTCACGCCCGAGCAGGTGGCCATCCTGCCGCTGTCGGAGAAGTACAACGACTATGCCGAGGAGGTCTGCCGTCTGTTCTCGCAGGGCGGCGTCCGCGCCACCATCGACCTGCGCAACGAGAAGCTCGGCCGCAAGATCCGCGACAACGAGCTGAAGCGCATTCCCTACATGGTCATCGTCGGCGAGAAGGAAGCTGCCGACAAGACCGTCGCCGTGCGCCCGCAGGGTGGTGGTGAGCAGAGCGTCATGACCATCCAGGAATTCATCGACGAGGTCAACGCGAAGGTACAGGAAATGACGAAAGACTTCTAAACACATGAAGAAACGACTATTCATACAAATGGCGATGGCCCTTTCGGCCACCGCCATTTGTGCTCAAAACGAAGGGCCGACCATGGGCTGGAGCTCGTGGAATACGTTCGGCCTGAACATCAACGAGACGCTCATCAAGCAGACCGCCAACTCAATGGTGTCGAAGAAACTGCTCGATGCCGGCTACAACCACGTCAACATCGACGACGGCTACTTCGGCGGGCGCGACAAGAAGACGGGCCAGCTGCTGATACACCCGCAGCGGTTCCCCAACGGCCTGAAGCCTGTCGTCGACCACATCCACTCCAAAGGCCTGAAAGCCGGCATCTACAGCGACGCCGGTCACAATACCTGCGGCAGCTATCACGGCGGCGACCAGACGGGTGTCGGCGTCGGACTCTACGAGCACGACCAGCAGGATGCCGACCTCTTCTTCAAGGAGCTGGGCTTCGACTTCATCAAGGTTGACTTCTGCGGCGGCGACCCCATCCACAACAACGAGAACCTAAAGCTCGACGAGAAGACACGTTACGAGGCTATTGCCAAGGCCATACGCAACACCGGCCGCACCGACGTCCGTATGAACGCCTGCCGCTGGGCCTATCCCGGCACGTGGGTCGACGGAGCAGCCTTCTCATGGCGCACTACCGGCGACATCTATGCGAGCTGGGAGTCCGTTAGGAACATTCTGGCCGAGAACCTCTACATGAGCGCCTACTGCAGTCGCGGCCACTATAACGACATGGATATGCTCGAGGTGGGCGTCACGACCTGGGATGGAAACAAACTGACCACTGAGGAGAACAATACCCACTTCGGTATGTGGTGCATCATGAATTCGCCGCTGCTCATAGGCTGCGACGTGCGCAATCTAAACGGCACTGCCCTCAACCTGCTGCGCAACACCGAGCTCATCGCCCTCAACCAGGACACCCTCTACCAGCAGGCCTACGTCGTGGATTACCAGAACGACTGCTACGCGCTGGTGAAGGACCTGGAGCGCCGCGACAGCACCCTCCGCGCCTTTGCCGTCTACAACCCCACCGACGAGACCAAGACTGTGAAGGTCAGTTTCGCTGACCTCTGTCTCGCTGGCGAAGTCAAGCTGCGCGACCTGTTCCAGATGAAGGATGTCGGCACCTTCACCGACAGCTACGAGGTGACGCTCCCCAAGCATGCTACCCGCATCTACCGTGCCGAAGCCGAGAACCGCCTTGAGCGCGTGCGCTATGAGGCCGAGACGGGATATAGCAGCGCCTACTCCGAGATAACGGGCAACGTCTGCAGCTATTCGCAATCCTCATCCTGTTCCGGCGGCTACAAGGCCGGCTGGCTGGGCCGTAGCGAAAAGAACGACCTCCAGTGGCGCAGCGTTTATAGCCGCGAGGGCGGTGAGTACAAGCTCACTATCGGTTACCTTAGCGGTCAGAGTCGTAGCGTTACAGTCAGCATCAACGGCAAGAAGGTTCAGACCCTCTCGTTGAACTCCGGCAGCTTCAGCAAGGTGGGCCGCAAGACCATCACCGTCGAGTTGCAGCCCGGTTACAACACAGTCCGTCTGTCGAACCCCTCGTCCGATATGCCCGACCTCGACTATATAGACCTGGAGCCTGTTGTCCCTACTGCTATCGCTCCTGCTCTCAATCCGTCGCAGAACTCTGCTGCCAAAGCCCGCTACGACCTCAACGGTCGACGTGTAGCTGGTGGTCATACCCCAGGGGTTCTAATCACTGATGGTCGAAAGGTACTAATGCAATAGTACTTTTTCTTCTAAGAGTTTGGTCATTCCGTTTTTTCTTCGTATATTTGCGGCGAATAGCCTATTAAACAAAATTTATAATTCACAAAACGAACAGAGACAATGGAAACAGAAGAACTGAAAAACCAAGTTGCAGATGCTGCCGGTGATGTAAAGAATGCTGCAGAAGATCTGCTGAAGAAGGCTGAGGACGTTATCAACGACATCAGCGAGAATGAAACCGTGAAAGCCGTCCGCGAGAAGGTGGAAGACTTGGTAAGTGATGAGAACCTGAAAAACGTTAAGGAGAAGGTGGACGGTGTGCTCAACGACATCGCTGAGAACGAAACAGTAAAGGCTGTGCGCGAAAAGATTGAAGACACCGTGGAACAGATTACCTCGAGTGAAACCGCCAAGCAGGCTAAGGATTTAGTTAGTGAACAAGCTGATCGTGCCGAAGAATTCGTGAAGGAGAGTGCGGAAAACATCGAGAAGAGCGGATTCGTGCAGAAGTTGAAAAATCTGTTTGGCCTGAAGTAAAGGTCTTGTTCCTATAACTAGCCCGGTATATTCCCGTCCCGCCGTCTGTGTGGGGCGGGAATTTCTGTCTCTTTTTGTAGGATTGTTTTAACCTTTTGCACTTTTGTCCGTCAAATAGTCAAATTACATCAACTACAACATGAAAAAGGTTTTATTATGTGTGCTGGCCTTTATGATGGTCAGTGTATGTCATGCCGAGGACATCACCATTCGTTATAAGGGCTCTACGGCGAAAGTGGAACAGAAAGTAAAGGATAGCGTGAATGTGACTGTCAATGGTTCAAAAGTGAATATTGAGAGCTTGTATACCAATCATAAGCTTACCCTCAGGCTGATGGGTAAGAGTGATGACGGACAGCTTATCCTGAAGACAGCTGGCAAGGCAAAGGTAAAACTCGACGGTCTGACGCTGACCAGTCAAGAGGGGGCGCCACTTGATCTGAAGAATAAGAAGAAGGTAGAGGTCGTGGTAGCCGATGGTACAAAGAATACGCTGACTATTACTGCCTGCAACGACACTGCCAATCACAAGGCTGCTACCATCTGGGCGAAGGACAAACTTCAGCTCTCTGGTAAGGGAACTCTCAACATCATTGCTACTGGTGATGGTTGCCGAGGTATCAAGACCAAGAAGGACATCATTATCGAGGACCTTACCCTTAATGTGACAACCTCGGGCGATAACTTGGGAGAAAAACCCTTCGGCTTCGGTTTCGGCGGTTTTGGCGGTGATATGCCCGACTTTGGCGGCTTCCCCGACTTTGGCAACGACAGCACAAGGCGTGGCGGCTTTCCCATGCCTGACTTCGGGAATATGCCTGACTTTGGCGGCTTTCCCATGCCCGACTTCGGGAACATGCCTGACTTTGGCGGCTTTCCCAGTTTCGACAATGATAGTACAGGTGGGGGAGGCTTTGGCGGCTTTGCCGGCAAGCACAAGTACGTTGCTTCTACCAAAGGCATAGCATCGAAGGGCAAGATAACAATTAACAGTTACTATGTTTGCAGGCGCAACCCCGTGAGGGAATAAACGTTTGCCGCTCTTTGGAGGCTTCACGCCTCCAGCCGCGAGGCAATCCTCCGTGGTGTTTTTCATGGTTTTTATGGCTATGCAGA
>JAEEGF011223688.1_pt1 | contig 17318 bp, 12 predicted proteins | sample 9134171 | NCBI WGS metagenome assembly JAEEGF01 (sample SAMN16246542, study PRJNA631951) | gut metagenome | biome: gut microbiome; feature: rumen; material: AP-attached | host: Bos | place: Iran: Karaj | collected 2018-10 | reverse complement strand
CGGGATCTATGAAGAAATAGTTTCCCGTCCAGCCGTCCCAGCCGAATTCTCCAAGGCTAGCCTGGCTTCCGGCTTTTCCTTGATTTATCAAAACCCTCATAAGACCACCGTATCCGTATCCACGGTTACTGTCCCAATCAAGAGCTGCGGCCTGAGCCGAGGTTAAGTGGTTTGTTGCCAAAAACTTAACTGACGCAGAACCAATGATCCTCTGTCCCTTGTAGATTCCACCGTTCATGAGCATCAGAGCAAATCTTGCGTAATCATCAATGGTAGTGACAAGTCCGCATCCACCGGCTTCATAAGCCACATCCTCATGATAGTTCTCCATGAGATGCGATGAATCACAGGGAGTCAAATGAGTCTTCCCATTCTCATCCTCATAATAATCGTAGCTCATGGCAAATCTTCCGGACTTTTCTTCGGCAACAAAAAATCCTGTATCCGACATCTGAAGAGGATCAAAGATTTCCTTCTTTAAGAACTCTCCAAATCTTACTCCGGTAGCTTCTTCAATAACACATGCAATTATATCTGCAGACAGGCCGTACATCCATCTCTCCCCGGGTTCAAATGCCAGAGGGTTACCGGCTATACGTCGCACCACTTCGCGGGTTGAAAGACGTTCCCCGTTATTTAATCCCGTCAGGAGTTCCTCAAATATCCCCTGCATCCTACGTCCGACTTCACTGCATCCTTCCCACTCTTCACCGTAAGGAATACCGGATGTCATTGTAAGAAGATTCATTAATGTAATAGGACGTGAGGCCGGAACTTCCTCATATTTTACCTCACCATCATTGGAAGTTACCTCTTTAAGTACCTTCATATCAGCATATTCGGGAAGATATTTAGAAAGAGGATCATTAAGATCGATAAGTCCTCTTTCCTGAGCAATCATGGTAGCCACTGCTGTTATGGGCTTAGTCATCGAAAAGAGCCTTATAATTGTGTCACGCTTCATTGGTATGCCCTTCTCTGCATCGGCATATCCAAACTCGTTGTAATAAACCTCTTTTCCGTCAATAAGAACCAGCGCCGAGTTACCTGCAACGCTTCCTTCCTCTACTTCACTTTTAAGGATCCTATCCATGATCTTATAGTAATTTCTCATCACAATTTCTCCCCGATATAATCTAGATCAGCCTTTATTCTTAAGTCTTGTCCTCACGATAAGGAATATTCCGCCTCCCAGAAGGATAACAAGGACTGCTATGGCCCAGGCAGGAATATTCTTTGCATTGAAGCATCTGACGTTGATCCACATGTGATTGACCCTCTCATTGGTATCCCCGTCAAAATAAAGCATTACAGAGCTTCTGTCTATTACGTCCTTGGGCGGATATTGGGCGTATAACTGCCTTCTTGTCTGCTCCACAGAAGTATAGAACTTGTAATCGTCATCATCGTAGTCACCTGAGAAATAAAATCCTACAGGATACTCTACCGGTTCTTCTTCGCTTTCTTCCGGATCTTCTTCATAGTTCCAAAGAAGATACTCGTAAACCGTATCATCCTCTTCGCCGCCGGAGATAACGGAGCTGTAGCCGATATAATACATGTTTCTTACAGCACTCTCGGGCATTGAAAGGAAATTGATGAAAGCTTCGGCTGCCTGTTTCTTTTCCGGATCGTTGCCGACACCATTCTTGAGCATTACCCATCCGTCAAACCACAGGTTAGTGGACTCTTCCGGAACTGCAAACTCAAGATAATAATCATCTTCCTCAGCCTGATCCATGGTATAAACAGCGTCACCGGACCACTGATAATTGGCTGTAACCTTGCCGGTGATCATATCTGCTTTACCACTGTCGGTCTCAAAGGAATAAAGGTTTTCCTTAGCCTGCTGAAGATAATCCTGTACCGCCTGAATATTCTCGGGAGATACATCATTCATCTCCTCCATAAGCCTTTCGGAGTAGTCTTCGGAATTCCGGAATTCATCGCTTAAAAGCTTCTCGGACTTAACAGCTCCTATGGCTGCGAACATTGCATCACGCACGTTATCTTTTATTGTGATCCTGCGATAAACGTCTTCGTCGGTATAGATGGTCCAAGTGGAAGCGGCTTCTCTGGATACTTCTTCGGGGTTATAAACGATTCCTGTAACGCCCCACATATATCCTGCGGCGTACTTGCTCCACTTTTCTCCACCGATCTCATTCTCATCAAATACATTTCTGATGAAAGGAGAAACACCCTTTATGTAATAGTTATTCTCATCGCTCTCATCAAAGAATTCGTCTGAAAAGGGCTCCAGCCAATCCTCGGCCATGAGCTTCATTATCATGTAATCGGATGGACATACAAGATCATACTCATCTCCGATGGTGAGCATGCTGTAGAGCTCCTCGTTGGTTCCGAAACAGCTATACTCAACACTTACCTTTTTACCGTAGGTCTCGTAATACCACTCCTCGAAATCCTCAACGAGAGAGTTTTCTCCAAAGATATCTCCGCTTTCAAGGTCGATGACTTCATCCTCTCCCCAGTCGCCTTCGTCGATATATTCTTCCCAGTTACAAACCTTAAGGACAATAGTATCTCCGGCGCTCTGTGCTTCAGCATCACCGGCTGCAGTTTCAAAGGAAGCCATTGAAAAACCGGAAGCAATTACACTTGTTATTAATCCTAATGAAAGAAGTTTCTTTTTCATGCTGCCTGCCTCCTTTCATCATCGCTGCTCTTTTTTCTGTAGACATTCATGATAATGGCTGCAGCAAGAACAATAAGGAATATAACGGTTGAAAGGGCCCAGAGAGCGGTTTTGATCTCGGTATGAGAACCTCTGGTTGCATTAACAACATATGTACTTATTGTATCGAATGTGGCAGGCTTGGTGTATGTGGCGATGAAATAGTCATCAAGAGACAATGTGATCGCCATGGCAAAGCCTGAAACAATTCCCGAGAGGATCTGGGGGATTATAACCTTTCTAAGTGCCACTGCAGGGGATGCTCCAAGGTCCAGAGCAGCCTCATAAAGGCTGGGATCCATCTGCTTAAGCTTAGGAATAACAGAAAGGTACACAAAGGGCACAGACAACACCACATGGCCCACAACAAGGGGAATAAACGTATCCTTGCTGACCCCGAAAACCACCACAAGAAGGATGCAGAGTGAAAAGCCGGTCACAACATCCGCATTAACAACAGGGACCTGGTTAACAAGCCCAATAGCGCGGCTTATTCTCTTCTTTGAATAAAATGCTCCGATAGCACCGGCCGTACCCAATATCGTAGCGATCAGTGAACTTCCAAGAGCGAGAAAAACAGTTCCTCTTATCATCTCACCAAGCTCGGGAGTAGTGAAAAGAGTCTTGTAATTCTCGATTGAAAAGCCTCTTACCGTTCCGATGGTGGTTGCATCCGTAAAGCTGTAAAAAGCAAGGATCACAATAGGTGCGTACATGAACAATAAGCCTAAAAAGATAATGAGGGGGCTGATGATCTTCTTCATAACAGTGCTCCTCCTCTCTTACTGTCCTCTTCCTCACCGGAACCGGTAACAAGGGTAAATATAGCGATAATAAGCAAAAGCACAAGGGCGATCATGGATCCGTTATGCCAATCATATGCGGAGAAGTAGCTTCCGATGAGGCTTCCCATGATGTATGTGCTGTTGTAGACCATATCAAGGACAACGTAGTTTGTCATGGCAGGTAAAAATACCATGGATACACCACTGACAATTCCCGGCATGGACAAAGGAAGGATGATCTTGAAGAACACGGAAGTATCTCCCGCTCCAAGGTCCTTTGCAGCCTCTATAAGGCTTCCGTCGAGTTTAGAAAGCGTATTGTAAAGTGGAAGTATCATAAACGGCAGGAAATCGTAAGTCATTCCAATGACTGAATTGATGAAAGGATGATACGCCAAATTGCCCTCAAGAGCAGTTAAGATCTCTTTGAGAGCCGTCAGTCTCAATGTGAAGTTGATCCACATGGGCATTACAAATAAGATGACAACCACCGCTTTTGCATGGAACTTGCTCTTTGCCAGGATGTAGGCGATGGGGTATGCTATCACAAGGCATACAAAGGTGACAACAAGTGCAAGGCCCACTGAATAAAACAGAGTGCCTATTGTATTGGAATCCGTAAAGAATCCCACAAGATTAGCAACGGAAAACTGTCCGGTGCTGTTTGTAAACGCATAGTATAAAAGTACGATCAGGGGCGCTACGACAAATAAAATAAGGAATACTGCGTAGGGGATCCCCAGATACTTTCTTGCAAAAGTCTTTTTCATTCCCTACTCCTTACTTCTTAACGGAAAATCTCATCTTCTCAACAGGGAGGATGAGTCCGACTGTATCGTCCATATTCCAAAGGTATTCATCGTCTACGATAAGATCGTGACCGTGAATGGTGCGGACAACGTAGCTGTAGTGGTCGCCCTTGTAGATAAGGTTGATGATCTTGCCGCTGGTAAGACCTTCTTCCTCATCGTCGCTCATCTTGATATCGCCGGGCTCGATGGAAACAAGGATCTTGACCTTGGAAGTATCAATAGTCTCGCCCGATGCATCCAGTAAGGTATCTCCCACGATCTTTGAACCGGGGATGATCTTGGTAACATCATATTCGATGGTATGGTCTGAATATACAAGGTTGAAATCGTCGCCGATCTCCGCCTCAAATCTCGTTGTATGGTCCTCAGCGATCATGATATGGATTCCGTCAGGCTCAATAGCCATTCCTATCCTGTCACCAACCTTAGCGGATTTGGTGGACTGAATTACCATCTCGTTCTTTCCGGATTCAACGGTGATCTCATAGTGGATTCCCTTGAAGATCACGGAAGTAACGGTTCCGGTAATGGTTCCATTCTCGGGAGCAGTCATGATAACATCCTCGGGACGTACAACAACGTCAACCAGAGTTCCCTCGGGAACATCATCCACGCAGTCGAATTCTCCGCCTGCAAAACGGGCTTTTAAGTGGCCTGTCATGATTCCCTTAAAGATGTTGCTCTCTCCTATAAAGTCCGCAACGAAAGCGTTTTTAGGCTCATTGTAGATATCTTCGGGAGTACCGATCTGCTGAGTCTTTCCATTACTCATTACCACGATGGTGTCGGACATGGTAAGAGCCTCTTCCTGATCGTGGGTAACATATATAAAGGTGATACCAAGCTGAGCATGCATATTTATAAGCTCAAGCTGCATCTCCTTTCTCATCTTAAGGTCAAGAGCTCCCAGAGGCTCATCAAGGAGCAGGATCTTGGGCTCGTTAACAAGTGCGCGGGCAATGGCGATACGCTGCTGCTGACCACCGGACAAAGTGGAGACGCGTCTCTTCTCAAAGCCTTCAAGATCAACCATCTCAAGGACATGACTAACCTTCTTGCGGATGAGCTCGGAATTCATTCCCTTAAGCTTTAATCCGAAAGCAATATTCTCATAAATATTCATATGGGGGAATAATGCATATCTCTGAAATACCGTATTGATCGGTCTTTTATTCGGAGGAAGCTGGGCGATGTCCTGACCATCCAATAATATCTGACCGCTTGTAGGGAGTTCAAACCCTGCGATCATACGAAGCGTAGTAGTCTTGCCGCATCCTGAGGGGCCGAGAAAAGTTACAAATTCTCCCTGCTTAACCTTAAGATTGAAATCCTCAACGGCAGTAAAACCATTATCATCATATGTCTTGGTGATATGGTTTAATTCGATGATATAATGCTCAGACAATTCTTTGTCCCTCCGTAAATTATATGGTTTTTCATTAAAAAACCTATATACTATTAAAGCATTATTAGCCCAAAAAATCCAACAAAATAATGAATATTTTTGCAAAAAAATACCGCTCCGATCAATTGCGACCGAAGCGGGTTTTTATACACTATTTAGTTTCTTTCATCATGGCTTCAAGCTCTGCCTGTGCGACGCTGAGTCCATCCTCAATGTCTGTCTGTCCTGCCATGATCTTCATCATTTCTGTTCCAAGGATTGAATAAAATCTCGGCCATTCCTGCATAACCGGTCTGTACACACCGTTCTCCAGCGCGTTACAAATAACCGGAAGATGTGGATCTTGTGCTATCTCTTCCGGATCGTTAAGACATGAATACCTGCAAGGGACTCCGCCATCCTTTATAGTACCCTTCTGAACATCCTTATCCATGAGATAAGTGAGAAGTTCTGCAGCCATCTCCTTGTTTGTGGAGTTTGAAGGGATTCCCAAGGTCCAGATTCCGTATATGTTGGAGTTGTAGCTGTTGCTTCCGTCGCTTGCCTTTCCGGGGAAGGCCATATAGTCTGAATTTACTGATGCGGTATCATACCATCCGGGCCAGCCCACAGCTACTGTCATCTTTCCCTCTTCGATGGATGAGATCAGATCGTTCTTTGCCAGTGCCCCGCCTGTCTTTGCCAGTTCCAGGTACATTTCCATAGCTGCCGCAAACTCGGGAGTATCAACCGTAGGGTTATTGTTTTCGTCAACCACCCAGCCTCCGTATGCACAGAGAACAGGAAGGAAATCTACTACGATATTGTTCTCGGTATCTCCTCTGTAAACAAAACCACCGTTGTTGTTAAGAGCGGACTTTGTACATAATTCGAGGATATCGTCAATGGACTCAATATCATCTTCCGTGTATCCCATCTCATCTGCCACAGTCCGATTGTACATCATGACTGTCACATTGCCGTAGTAGGGAACAAGATAGGTCTTTCCATCCCGGACGCAGATGGTAGTTGTAGCAGGGATAATGTCATCATCAAAGGAATAGCCAAGCTCTCCAAGGTCCGTGAGGACACCCTCGTGGATATATTCCGCAACCCATGAACTGTCCACCATGCAAAGGTCGTACTCACCGTTCATTCTCACTGAATCATCCAGGATATAACTGTGAAGATCATCCTCGGAAAGCTCCAGGACCTCACAAGTAATGCCATTCTCTGCCTCAAAATCCGCAAGACAGCTCTTTATTACATCCGAATATGTGCCCGCTCTCAAAGCCAAAACAAGCTTGTCCGTATGCTTACCGGCACATCCCGTCATGGCAAAGACCATGCACATGACAAGTAAAACGCTCAATATCCTTTTTCTCATAACAAGCAACCCTCTTTTCTTAACCAATCAGTAATACGCCAAAGGTCTTATCAGCTGTTTCTGTATTCATCCATGATCTCAACACAGGCGTCTCCGTCCATGCCATCAATAGCTTCGTATAACTTGTCGATGATATCCTTCTTTCCATCAGGGTAAGAATACTTCTTAAGCTTCTCGACGCAGGCCTCCATGCCGTCCATATCAAGATTGTCGCAGGCCTCAGCCAACTCGGTGAAGATGCTCTCAAGTTCCTCAGCAGGTATTTCGGGAAGATCTGTTGCAGCCTCTTCCTCAGGGAAGTACTTGGAAAGATCATCCAATAGTCTTCTGTAGATTTCCATTGCCTTAGGATGAACTTGGGTAATGGTCTCCACATCCCCTGCTTTTCCGGCATGTTCCAGAGTCTCGGCATACTCGCCAAGCTCCATGGCACCGATCTGTCTTGAGCTGCTCTTAAGGGCGTGGGTCTTAATAGCGTAATCATCCCAATCTTCAATGCCCTTGGCGCTCTCGATCTCAGCGGCGTTCTTTGGACCTCTCTTGTAATATTCACTGACAACCTTAGCAAAGAGCTTCGCGGAGCCAAGTCCCTTGATGGCTCTCTCGCAGTCAAGGCAGTCATAATGCTCGTATTCCTCAGGCTCGGCGGGTACAGGTGCATTTGCATCCAGCTGAACGACCTTATCCGCAGGAAGGATCTCAAAGAGCTTTCGGTAAAGTTCCTTGACGTCAATGGGTTTAGCGATCATGTCGACCATACCGGCCTCCATGAACATGATCTTGCTCTCTTCCATAACGTTGGCGGTAAGAGCAACGATGGGTGTATCTGCAGCCTCGGGGATATCTTCCCTGATGGCTTCGGTGGTTTCTATACCGTCCATGACGGGCATCATGTGGTCCATGAGAATAAGATCAAACTTATCATTCTTAACCTTCTCAATAGCTTCCATACCGCTCTGGGCAATCTCACATTTAATCTTAAGCGGCGCCAAAAGTCCGACCGCAATGCTCAGGTTTATGGTATTGTCATCAACAATGAGCACCTTTGCATCCGGTGCTATAAAATGAGCACTCCTGTCATCCTCGGATGAGAAGTTCATTGAGCTGATATCCTTACAGTTAAGGGACAGTACACTAGCAAGGGTAGTAATAGGTCTCATCATGACCCTGGCATTTTTCCGCCTCGGCTTGAAATCTGAACCAAAATCCGTAAGAACGATACCGATAACATCCGGATGGTCGTCAAGAAACTGCTCGGTAACACTGTTGTAATAATCCTCTTCTATGAAAAGATAGTCCTTTTTGCCCGAAGGTTCGTAATCCTCCAAATGAGTAAGGGCTTTGGCTTCAACCCCAAGCCTCTTCATTTCCCCGATGAACTCATCGACCATGATATTTCTCTCGTTCAGGCAATATGCCATCTTCTCACCGGCATTCTCCACGACAAGATCATGACCGCTGTTTGAGACCCTCTGCGGAATCTTGAACCAGAAATCGGAGCCCTTTCCGTATTCACTTTCTACCCCAATGATTCCATCCATAGCCTCAACGAGGCTCTTTGAAATAGCAAGTCCAAGTCCGGTTCCCTCTACATTACGATTTCTCTTACTGTCTACCTGGGTAAAGCTCTCAAACAGTTTCTTAAGGTCCTCTTCCTTGATTCCCTGACCGGTATCGATAACATGATAAACCAGCATCAGTTCATCGGCAGAGATCCTCTCGCAGTCTAGAGTGATCTTGATGCAGCCTCTTTCCGTGAACTTGATGGCGTTATTTGCAATATTAATAAGAACCTGGCGGATCCTCATGCAGTCACCGATAAGTTCATGAGGCAAGGTGGGATCAACAATAAAGAAGAGCTCAAGATCTTTTTCACCAATCCTTGTCTGAAGAACATGAGCAATATCATTTACCTCCGAAAGAGGCTCGTAATTGTCCAAAATGATCTCCATCTTTCCTGCATCGATCTTTGAGTAATCAAGGATATCATTGATGATATTAAGCAGATTTCGTCCGGAATGATTGATCTGGGTTAAGCAGTCCTTTACACGAGGATTCAGGTCCTCTCTCAGCGCAATCTCCGCCATTCCGATAACCGCATTCATAGGAGTACGAAGCTCATGAGACATATTCGCAAGGAAGTCCGACTTCATCTTGGCAGTTCTCTCAAGCTCGCTGTTTACCTGTTCCATCAAACGGATCTGATTAATGGAATTTGTTGTATCATGAAGCACATATGCGGTTCCGACAGCATTTGGCTCCTGTCCGATACCATGCCTCTTTACAGTGAAATACAGGGTCTCATCTCCCTTTGTATAGGGAAGCGCCTCAATATTCTCAACACGCTCAACGTGAGAAATCCAATTCTCAAAGAAATTGATATCCTCCATTTTTCTCAGGATATCATCATCCATCAGATTCTTAATAAGATCATTGACATGGATCAGGTCATTATATTCGTTGTACAAAATGAGTCCGTCACTCATTTCATTTGCAAAGAACATAATAACTTCGCTCTTTAACCTGACATTATGTTCCACAAAAGCAAAGTAATAGATGAAGTAACACACAGGATTCATTAAAAGAACATAAATCCACATAGGCAATTTAAAAATGTAGTTCAGAACGATCATAGCCGTTAGGAATATCTGGACAACGGAAATGATTATATACTTGTTTCTAAAGATCTTATTGATGTGGAAATAACAGATGCATGCAACTACCACGACAGCAAGCCCTGCAGCAAAGCAGCCATATGAATAGGCTGTAAAGCCAAGAAGCCCATTATGATTACCCGTTCCTTCTGCTATCCACCAGATCCTACCAAAAAGGACTCTTTTTGTGAACGAGATCATACGAGGGGCTGTAAAGCAATAAACAAGAAGGCCGGTAAGCATAACGCTCCAACCAAACATAGGAATTACAATATATTGGATCTTCTTAATGGAAGACATCTTAACAACAGTCCAGACGGCGCCCATAAACATCCATGAATAGGAAATATAGCTGATAAAAAGGAGATTTCTTGTAGCTTTTATAGTTTGACTGTTAAACAGGAATATACAAAGAACATCACAAATCATCAGAAGGATCGAGGTCATTACAAATCCCCAATTCTTCCTCTTTGCTCTGATACTCATGACCAAAGAAACTAAGCACACCAAAGTAAAAACGATAAAAAATACTTCCAATACCATAGGGCAACCTCCGATTGGCCTTCCTTTGGAACGTTCTTATCTCGTACAAATACTACATGTGACTATAGAATACTTATCAATAGTTTATCAGTTATGGCACAATGTTGCAATTGAAAAATGCGCGTTAATAGTATTGGCATAACCTGTTGTTGGCAATGATTATACTTCAGCATTAATTAACAGTCAGGATCTCGTATACAAATCCGTTGGAGCTTAAAAATTCAGTCACCTTTTCAACTTTTGAGCCCGGATAGTGTTCTTCGAAGTAATCATCTAAGAAATCCCTGTTGTATCCTTCACCAACCTGGAAGATTATATACAGATCGTCTCTGGCAACAAGAGCCTGCCCGGGATCATCTATTCCGTTGGCAGCAAGTTTGTTATTGTACCATGGTGAGTTGGTAATCCAGCTACCCATATAAACATAGTTTTCATAAGGTGACTCTGTAAAATCAAGAGTATTCTCCCTATAATGCAGGCTGGTCATGTCAAAGAAATAGAAGTTTTCCGGGTGAGCCTCCAGATAGTCTTCCAATTCCTGAAAACAAACACTGAGAGAATTAAATGCCTGCACAGTTCCCTTTGCGCTCTTTGCTACAGGAAGTCCAAATCTTATGGATATAACCGCGATCATAAGCACAGCGATCATATAAACGATGGACATTTTTGCCTTCTTAAAGATCAGCGGCTTTTCTCTATTCCACAGTTCATACTTGATCACCAAGCCTACCAGGAAGAACAGCTCCGCTACATAAATGATCTGAGTTACTCTAAAGGGATACCTTCCCATAAACACCAGATAGATCCAATCAAACATCCTTGCCACAAACAGCATCGCCAGGTCAGTCAAACATCTGTATTTCTTCGAAATAATAGCAATGACAAAAACAGCGAGGTACATAAAATAAACAAACACGTTTATAGGTCTATCTGTGTAATCAAGGAAATTGCGCCTAAAGATCGTTATAAACACCTGCTTCATTTTTGAAACAAGATCGGCATTATTTTCTTTGCGGATCTGTTTATTGATCTCGTCAAGAGCCGTAAAGCTCTCCTCATTGATATTCTTATCAAGGATCAGATTGTAATGCTCGGTAAGAGCCACATAGGATGACTTTTTAATCCCATAAGATTCATACACATCTTTGTATGTCTCAAAATCCGGATATCCCTCATAATCCACCATATCCACACGAGCTGCGTTGTACTTGTCAAAGGTCTGCCATTCCGCTGAACTATATGTAGCCTTATTAGCAACATAATTTATACCAAGGGAAGCAACAACAGCAATTACGCTTATTATAAACACCGCCCAATGGACTGTTTTACCTTTATGTTTGTAATAAAAGAGGTCACAAATCTTTCCAACAAATATCATTCCGATAAATGGAAATACCATGATAAAACCACTGTTTCTCATGGAATATGACATTATTGAAAAAATAAAGAGCATAATAAGGTGAAGGGCATTTTCTCCCGCTTCTTTCCTTACATCCGCCATCAAAGCCGCAAATACTGCGCCGCATCCCAAAATACCTGATACTATAGTATACTGTGTTTCGGCGAAATATCTGTAAAAAACTGCTGCTGCCACCAGACCGCAAAATACAGTTCCAATAATCGACATGTACCATTTCTTGCAGTTCATAACGATACAATAGATCACATACCACATTACAAAGCCTATATCAAAGCACAGCACTATTCCAAACCATGGAATACCGTTCCCTGTTACAGAATACAGCCCGGACATAAATAACCCGGTGAGACTGCCTATGTAATATGAATGCATATCAGGCGTCCCGGTCATTTCTCCGGAAACAACCGTTTTCAGATAAATATTGTCGTTGTCTATGGTAAAAGGAGCTATTCTGTTTGCAATCACAATAAACAGAGCCACCAGACCTGCGATCACAAACGCCCAGATTATTCCGTTTTTACTGGTTTTCTTGCCCATTATTTAATCTCCTCAGCTTCCCGTTGAACGATAGTGGCGAAGACCTAGATGGAACAGGCCTGTCATGATGAAAAATACTACAACTCCCGATAATGGGCTTACAAAGGCCGCCCAGGTGGGCCAGCCGTACAGAGGTTTATCCATGATCCATGATGCGGGTACATGCAGTGTCAGCGCAAAAGGCGCAACTACAGTGAACAATGCCCTCAAAGGAAGGGGATAAATATCTATGGGATACTGGCAGCTGCTCTTTCCACCGTAGGTTATGGCATTTACCAGTTCCACGGACTTCACGCTGAAAATGCAAAAGATAGCCTCTATCATGAATAATCCTAATATGAGGAGGCAACTCATAGCAATAGATTCTATCAACAAAATGATCTTAAAAATATTCCATTCGATATTAGAAAGCCTGCTTCCCATAACAAGGGCCGCCACGCCAACGGCAACACAGGTGATCCTTCTGGGGTCCGTTCCTCCGCAGAGGACCTGAGTCAGCACGCCTCTGGGCCTTATAAGAAATGTATCAAGCCTACCGGTCCTAACCATAGAAGGAAAATCTCCGGTTATTCCGCGACCGAATATCTCGGACAGATAGAATGAAATAGCCATCATTCCAAAAAAGATATAGAGATTGCCCCCGGTCCATTCTTTAAGATTTTGAAAACGGTCAACGATCAGGATGACCACCATCATCTCTCCGCCTTCCATAACAAGCTGAGCAAGAGTCTGCATGATGAAAGACGAAGGATATTGAAGCTGGCTTTTTAAAAGCATCCCTATTGACCTGAAATATAATCGTAATGTATCCATATCTAATCCAAATCAGCCGCCCTGAATGATCATTTTCCTGCGGTTTACATTCCACATGACCATACCAAGACATATTAGAAAAAATGCCCACACCGCCTGAACGATCAGAATCTTAGGCGCCGAAGAAAGGGCATATTCCCCCGTGTAAAATCTGATGGGTGCATCAAGAAGCTGCGCATAAGGAAGAAGGGTTATCACCTTCTGCCAGCTGTCAGGGAAAAGGGTTAAAGGGAGCAGATTTCCCGAAAACGTGATCATCAAGAGGTTCAAAATGCTCTGCATGCCTCTCGGATCAAGGCTTCTCATGGTAAAAGCCATTGTAATGTTTTCAAGAGCGCACATACAAAGGAATCCGAGAAACAACGCTGCAAGCCCTATCAAAAGTCCGCCAATTGATGCAGGCATGATCATTCCCCAGCCCCTTGGAAGGAGAAAAGCAACTATCATCATTGGAATCCCGCGCATAAGGCTTCCCATAAGCTTCTGGGCCGCAATTCTCATGTAATAAAACCCATACAGGTTGACAGGCCTGCAAAGATCGTAAGAAATATCTCCGGACCTTATCTTGTCCAAAAGATCAGCGTCTGATGCCACCATCATCCTAAAAAAGGCCTGCTGGAGCCATACATAGGTCGCAACATGCTCGATGGGTACAGCCTGGGGACTTCCGGCATAAAGCGCCCTGTAAAGAGCAACTAAAATGATACCGAAAAACATCTGGCAGGCTATTCCACCGATCATTGCACCACGGTACTGAAGTTCGTTCCTTAGGCGCATTCCAAAAACCGATAAATATGCCCTCATAGGTCAAACTCCTTATACATGTCGGCCACCAAATGATCCACGTTTTCAGGCATGGTTCCGAGAAGATCCTGAAGATTTCCGTCATAGAGCTTCTCGCCATGACCTATGACCATTACTCTTGAACATAGAGAAGAAATGTCCTCCATATCATGAGTTGTCAGCATAACAGTGGTTCCATACTCCTTATTCTCGCGCTTTAAAAAGTCCCGGACAGCAAGCTTACTTACCGCATCAAGTCCGATGGTGGGCTCATCAAGAAACAAAAGCTCCGGCCTGTGAAGAAGGGATCCGCATAGTTCCGCACGCATCCTCTGTCCAAGGCTCAAAAGCCTTAATGGCGTTCTCATAAGAGGCTCTAACTGAAGGGCCTCTGTAAGTTCTCTTATTCTTGCCTCGTAATCTCCCTTGGGGATCCTGTAGATATCTTTAAGAAGTGAGTAGCTGTCGATGATCGGGACATCCCACCAAAGCTGGCTTCGCTGTCCGAAAACTACTCCGATGTTTTTGACATGTTCTTTTCTTTGCTTCCAGGGAACAATACCCCCGACAGCCACTTCTCCGCTGTCAGGGGTAAGAATTCCCGAAAGTATCTTAACAGTTGTTGATTTACCTGCACCATTAGGTCCGATATAACCAACAAGCTCCCCCTTATCAACCGAAAAGGAAACGCCTTTTAGAGCATTTACCGTTTCCCTCTCCCTAAAAAGCTTTCCCTTTTCACGTTTCTTTTTTACAACAAAATCTTTCTTTAAATCACTGACTTCTATGTAACTCATCAAAACGAATCTCTCTGTATAACTGCTCTTGTAAACCAACTACATCTTATTAAATCTCTTATCAATGTAGTCTATGATAACTTCAATCGTCTCCTCAAGTCCAACGCGGCTTGTATTTATGGAGAGCTCATAGTTTCTTGAGTCACCCCATTTACCTTTGCAATAGTAGTCGTGGTAAGCCTTTCTCTTTTTGGTATGGAATTTGATAAGCTTTATGGCCTTCTCCCTGGTAACATTCTCCCTCTCCATGGTCCTTGCCACCTTGGCTTCATAGTCCGCAAGAATAAAGATGCTTACCATGTTGGGATTGTCTTTTAAGATTTCTTCAGAGCATCTTCCGATAACAACAAATGATTCCCCCGCAGCTGATTTCTTGCGTAAATAATCAAACTGCATCAAATGAATGTTGTCTTCCGGCGCGCTGCTGTAGCCCCTTACAGTCCTGTTAAGGAACCTTTTTCTGGGCTTTTCATCATATCTTTCAAGATAGCTTGCATTGACTTTTTTCTCATCTGCAATTTCTCTCAAAAGATTGTGATCGTAAACGGGAATATTGTAATGTTCAGCAAGCTTCTGAGCTATTACATGTCCGCCGCTTCCGAATTCTCTACCAACCGAAATGATTAATTGTTTTCTCATATTTTGTCCCCCCTTTATTATAAATACCTTACGTAGATGCTAACCATTGCGATAGCCACAACGATCATGGTAGCAGGAAATGATACCACCAGATACCTCCTCCAACTGATGGGATATCCTTCTCTTGCCGCTATTGATGTTCCTACAACGTTTGCGGAAGCTCCGATAGGAGTGGAACTTCCTCCGATATCGGTACCCATTGCAAGAGTCCAGGCAAGAACCGAAAGGTCTGCTCCCGTTGTTGCTGCCAGCGTATTGATAACCGGTATCATTGTGGCTGCAAAAGGAATATTGTCAACAAAACCGCTGGCAATTGCCGATACCCAAATGATAATGGCGATCATGATATACATGTTTCCGCCACTGACCTTACCGATAAAGCCTGCTACAATTTCAAGCACTCCTGTCTGTTCCAGTCCCCCGACTACCATGAACAGTCCAATGAAGAAAAGAAGTGTTTTATAGTCCACTGACTTTAAGATCTTACCCGCATTTTTACCTGAAGTAAGGATCGTTATGGTGGCTATCAACACTCCGATAAAAGCCACTGTAAGCCCCGACTGGGCATGGGTAACAAGCAGCACTACTGCAACAAGGAATATGGCAGCGCTGGTGAAGAAGGCTTTTTTATCGGTTATAGCCGCAGCAGGATCTGCCTTCTTTAAATCGATCTCTACCTTCTGCGTTGATGTGGCCAGTTCTTTATGGAATACAAGATAGAAATAAACCACAATTACAATCAGTGAAATTACTGCTATAAGGCCGGTATTCATCAAGAAATCTGCAAATGAATAACCAAAAGATGTTCCGATGATTATGTTTGGCGGATCTCCGCACATGGTTGCTGAACCGCCTAAGTTGGCACAAAAGATCTCCGATAATATCATCGGTATCGGATTAAACTTAAGAAGCTGGGCAAGTTCCAAAGTAACCGCCGCAAGAAAAAGAATAACCGTAATGCTGTCTATGAACATTGCAAGTACAAAGCTCATGATCATAAAGGTAAGAAAAATGGGAATGACCTTGTATCTAACAGCCTTGGCGATGGTCATGCAAAGCCACCTGAAAAATCCGGCCTTTGCCATGCCTTCTACCATGACCATCATTCCCGCAAGGAATATTATGGTAGCCCAGTTGATTCCGCTGGTGCTCTCCGTAGACGTTCCCGTTTCATACCAGAAGCCTAGTGTAAATATACCTCTGATATTCAAGGTTTCCAAGAAAGCTTCACCACTTCTCATGCAAACCAAAAAAACAAGTACTACGGTTGCAAAACCACATAATAGGGTTACTATGTGCCTTTCTATTTTGTCCCATATTATGAGGCCAAACATGATCACAAATATGGCTATCGCCATTATCATCGAAACCATAAATACCTCCTTCCGGATGTAAAAAGGGCAGTTTTCAGTTTCCAATTACTGTATTGATTTATTATAGCAGAATAATTACAGAATTGGTTGATAAATATAACGTTTGGATTCTGATTCATTTTTTACCTCCTTAAAATCCATAAAAAAGAACATGTGTAAGCGAGGTCTTCACTTACACATGTTCGGTTACAACCAAGTATTCATAAATCATCAGCCCATCGGGCGACATTTAATTACTCGTTATAATACATATTTTTTTGAGCTTCAGTAATAGTCAGATTTGACAAAATAATTATCTATTTTGGAATTTTCATGCGCACCCGAATACCATGTTGTTGCTTCCCCCGGCCTTTTTATTGTATTCTTTCAAATTTTACAGCGGGATTTACTAAATCGAGTTTCTCGCTGTACATTTCTGGATTAATTCGGTCAAGTCCTTTTTCCTTCAAGTTGCTGTTTACCTGCTGCGTACGGTAGAAAGCTCAGGGCTACTTTATGCTATTGCTTTAGTTCTTTTGCCAATTAAACAATAGTATGTCACCATGAGCATCAGAAAAGCGCCTATCCATGCAGATACTTCAGAAATGGCAATTCCATTAAATCCGTTCCTTCCTACCAAAAAGCCAAAGATCAGTCTCATAATGACTTCGAGCCCGCCTGAGAGCATTGGTATAAAGGTATTGCCCAACCCCT
>JAEEGF011613562.1_pt1 | contig 17320 bp, 13 predicted proteins | sample 9134171 | NCBI WGS metagenome assembly JAEEGF01 (sample SAMN16246542, study PRJNA631951) | gut metagenome | biome: gut microbiome; feature: rumen; material: AP-attached | host: Bos | place: Iran: Karaj | collected 2018-10 | reverse complement strand
CTCTCCAGTATTAATAACAGCGCCTTCATACAATTCTCTATATTTCTCCACAAGCTGTGCCTCTGAAGCCAGCTCCTCAAGAGCCTGCAATACATCAGCATTCACCTGCTTAGCTGCATAATTGTAATTCATTCCTGCAGCCATTTTCACCGAATACTGGCGAACTCTGTTAGCACCATTTTCCCCAGACATTTCAGACTTTAAATCAACTGCATTCTGTAACCCCTTCAACTTCTTAAATGAATCAAGGGCATCAAGATTCTTCCACTCTGTCATTTATATTTCCTCCTTATATTAATTCCATTCACTCAATCTAGGATTATACTCGTTGATGCAGTAGTTTTCAATATTTTATCTGTCCAAATATTTCCACAAATCCTCAACAGGCATCGGTTTAGAGAACTTGTATCCCTGCAGATAGTCCGCATCGCAATCTATACACAAATCCTCAAGCTCCTCAGATTCAACCCCTTCAAATAAAATATCATATCCCAGTTCCTTAAAGACTCCTGCGAAATGCTTCATAATATACCATGCACGTTGATCTCCCAGAGAATATATAAGCATGGATCTATCAATTTTTACCACATCCATTCCCAACTTCATAACTCTCTCGAAGTTAGAATATCCTGTGCCAAAATCATCTAAATAGAATTTGATGCCATACTTCTTCAGCACACTGATTCTATCATGGACAATCTCATAATCACTATCACTTTGACCTTCTGTCAGCTCAATGGCAATCTTGCTCTCAGGTATATTATTCTTGTGAATAATATCTAAAATGTTATTGCAGAAATTAGGATCTCTCAACTCATCCAGAGAGAAATTAATGGACATTCTGTCTATCTTATATCCATCAGCCAAAATCCGGTTCATAGCTTTACAGGTCTTGTGAACTATAATTTGGCTAAGGTAATGAATAAGCTTCTTCTGCTCAGCAATCCTGATAAATACATCCGGATATACCATACCGTATTTCGGTATCTCAATTCTCATAAGAGCCTCAGCCGTATCAAAAGCACCTGTGTGCATATTCTTTACCGGCTGGCAATATACCCGCACTCTAGGATCATCGAGATTGCCCTTCTCAGCAATATCCTGTAGCTGCTCCACAATATATTCCATCTTGGAATATCTCTCAATCTCATCCTCAGTAGCAATACGCGAGGTGTTATAATCCATCTTGCCCAAAGCATATGTCATAATATCCCTCAGCTGGTCCAGATTCTTCACGAAATCAACATCATGCAATGCCAGAATCTTATAATCCAACATGTAGTCTCTATAATATATAGGAAGTTCTTCCTGAACAAGAGAATACAATCTGGCTTTTGCCGCACCACTGGCACCGCGCCTTCTTATAGCCATGACATACATACCCTTATCATAATTGAATAGCATAGCATCCTTGAAATAAGTCTGCCATGTAGAATAAAGTAAGCGTCCCAAGCCCTCAGGCATCTCTCGCAAATCATTCAATCTGATCTCCAGAATCACATAATCCACTTCACGGCCGCGTTTTCCTGTATGCTGAATAAAGCTGGCCAGGGCGCTCTTGTCCATTGAACCAGTTACCAAATCAAATGGCTTTGAATGAACTAAAATCAACACTGCAATTATAGGAATAAGAAATGTTGAAGTAGTATATGTATTGGAATCAACAGTATTTTCCGTAATCATCACCACTGCCACAATCAATTCCACAATAATAAATGTAATACGAAGCTGCTTAATAAGCCTCTTTCTATAACCCAGCAACATGTATGCAATAAAAAGCATACATATAATATATGTCACTGTAAAAGGCTTCACATAAGTACTGTCGTACCACAATCCATCACTTTCATAAAAACCAATCTTGGTTAAAGGGGATAATATGTCTGCGAAAATACCAATATTTACAATCAATCCCATGACATCTCTCAAAGTATTGAACTTATTCGGTGGGAATCCCACAAGTTTAGTCATGTAGATTGCAAACAAGAATAATGCCCACAGCAGGCATGAATGGTATACATCTCTTGTCAGAAAGACAAAAGCAGTGGACTCAGGCATATAGGTAATCACCAGGGCAAAGGCAATATTTGCCAGAGCACCAATCATTACTATTCTAATAGCCTTACTCACTTGTCGAAAATCGTTTTCCGTTGTAAAAAACAACGCTTGTCTTATAAGTACAAGCAACACAAAACAGGTGATAGCACTAATGATATCACCTGCATATGAATACGTACTTATCAAGTCCTCTATCCTCATATCGTTAAGCCTCCTATGTCAGGGTTATATAGCTTAAACTTCCAAATTAGCCTTGTAAAATCTCATAAACTCAAACAGGCTAAATACACATATACCTATACCTGTTAAATTAGTATAACACATCCTTATATAAGGTACTATAATTTTTATCATCCTCTTTGCAACAATGTTTACATTAAATTTACAAGACTTATATAACCTATCTGCTATAGATAACCGGCCAAACTATCTATCAAATTTATACAAACCTTTGAAAATGTATAATTGTATCTAACATAATTTTTTCTTTGTATATGTCATATTTTTGTACTTTTTCATATACTGACAAGTGTTAAATGAGAAATAATACATTAAAAAGGTTAAGAATGGGAGGAAGTATTATGGCTTCTATGATCGAAAGAACTCAGCACGCAGCTGAGCGTAAAGTCTTCGAAAAGCTCATTGACAGCATAGTTGGAAAACTCCAGGGAGCTGACAGTGACGAGGCAAGAACAAAAGTATATTTGCAGCTTATTGATAAGGCTCAGAAATTCTGGGGTTCATCAGAAGAGGACAAGGAAAAATTTGAGTATGTCAAAGAGTATGTTAAGAATCCAAACAATCGCTGGGTTAAATTCATTAACAGAGTATTAGATGAGACAAATCCTCAGTACGCTAGAAAGTTCTTATTGAACTTGGGATACGAAGCATTCTTCAGAGGAACAAAGCTCATCCGCGAAAACAGAAAGAAGTACGATTGCAACATTCCATGGCTTATTCTTTTTGATCCAACTGACGCATGTAACATGCATTGTGTAGGTTGCTGGTCAGGTACATATGGTCACAAGAACAACATGTCATATGAGGACATGGACAAGATTGTAAGAGAAGGTAAGGAATTAGGTACATATCTGTACATGATGACAGGTGGAGAACCACTTGTCCGCAAGAAAGATATCCTTCGCCTTGCTGAGGAGCACAATGATGCAATGTTCGCAATCTTTGATAACTCTACACTTATTGATGAAGAGTTCTGTGAGAAGGTTGTTGAATTAGGAAATATTACATTCCTTCTCTCAATTGAAGGTTCTCCTGAGACAAATGATGCAAGACGTGGAGACGGTCACTATGATGCAGTTATGAAGGCAATGGACCTCTTCAAGAAATATGGTATCGTATACGGAACATCAATCTGCTACACAAGACAGAACATCGAAGCTGTAACAGATGAGAAATTCCTTCGTTTCATCGCTGACAAGGGCGCAAGATTCGGTTTCTACTTCCACTATATGCCAGTAGGACAGAATGCAGTTCCAGAGCTTATGCCTACAGTTGAGCAGCGTGCTAAGATGGTTGAGACAATTCGTTGGGTCCGCACAGGTGATAATGATATCGGCTTCTTCCCTATGGACTTCCAGAACGATGGTGAATTTGTAGGTGGATGTATTGCCGGTGGACGAAACTACTTCCACATTAATGCACAGGGTGATGCAGAACCTTGCGTATTTATCCACTTCTCAAATACTAATATTCATGACAACTCAATCCTTGAGATGTTACAGAGTCCTCTCTTCAAGGCATACCATGAGGGACAGCCATTTAACAGAAATCACTTACGTCCATGCCCAATGCTTGAGAACCCTAAGCTCTTAAGAGAAATGGTTGAGAAAACTGGTGCACACGGAACAAATGCAGAGAGTGACGAAACAGTTGAGCATCTCTGTGCAAAATGTGATAACTATTCTGAGGAATGGGGACCAGTTGCTGATAAGATTTGGGCTGAGCAGAAGCACAGCGCAAGAGGCTACGAAAATTACACCAAGGAAAAGGTTGAGAATCCAGAGCTTGCAGCATTTGAACATGCTGATGGAACTGTTGGTTTGAGAGATGAAGACTTACAGTTAAAATACGGAAAGAAAGCTAAGAAAGAAGCTTAATCATTTTCCACATAAATGACCAAAGAAAAGCTCCTAACCAAAAGGTTAGGAGCTTTATTGTGCCATTTTTCAGATTTATTATTCGCCCTCTGCCATCTGCTTCTCATAAGCATCAAGAATCATATTCTGTAATGACTCTCTAGTTTCAGACTTTATAGGATGTGCAATGTCCTTGTACTCGCCCTCAGCAGTTTTTCTGCTAGGCATTGCAATAAACATGCCCTTCTCACCTTCTATAACCTTGATATCGTGAACTACAAACTCACCATCTATTGTTATAGATACAACGGCTTTCATCTTTCCTTCTTTTTCAATCTTTCTGATGCGAATGTCTGTAATCTGCATAAAATTATTCCTCCCCGCTTCCTTTGTCTTCTGACACCATATCGTATCTGTTTCGCCTTTCAGCAACTATCTTGATATTACCTTCTTCACCTACATAACGAGAACCATTTAGAATAGTCTCATTACTTTCTACAATGCAATTCTCAAGATATACATCATCGCCTATATATGCACCATTTAGTACCAGAGAATTCTTTATCACTGAATTAGTCCCAATAAATACCTTCTTAAATACTACTGAATTCTCTATAGTACCATTTATAATACATCCACTTGCCACCAAACTATTTTTCACATTGGCACCATTGTTGTATTTGGCTGGTGGCAAATCATAGGACTTCGAATAAATAGGTGGATCCTCATGAAAGAAGAAATCTCGTACATCCTTCTTCAAGAAATCCATATTAGTTCTGTAATATCCCTCTACACTGGCGATATTACTCCAGTATCCAGGAATCTTATATCCCGCAATCTTCTTGGAACCTGTCATTCTCATGAAGACATCTGTAACAAAGTTATATCTGCCCTCCTCATTACACTGTTCCAGAAGTTCTATAAGAGTTCGTCTTCTTATAATATAAATTCCTGCTGATACTATATCTGACTTCGGAGCTAATGGCTTCTCCTCAAAGCTTATCACCTCTCCCTTGTCATCCAACTGTACAACTCCATATCTCTTACCATCCTCCCACTCCGGAAGTTTGGCGCAGGCAATGGTAACATCCGCCTGCTTGGCAATATGGTAATCTAACATGTCATTGTAATCCAACTTATATACACAATCCCCACTGGCTATAATCACATATGGCTCATGTCTCTCCTTAAGGAAATTAATATTCTGCCACATGGCATCTGCCGTACCTCTATACCACCAGCTGTTGTCTGGAGTTATAGTCGGAGTAAACAGGAATAGTCCTCCTTGTTTACGCCCGAAGTTCCACCATTTAGATGAATTTAAATGTGCATTCAGAGATCTGGCATTAAACTGACTCAAAACTGCAACAGTCTGAATACCAGAGTTGGTCATATTACTCAAAACAAAATCTATAGCTCTGTAGCTGCAGCTAATCTCCATTGCGGATACCGCTCTCTTATCTGATAGATTCTGCATTCTCTTGCTGTCTCCTCCAGCAAGTACAATACCTATAGCTTTCATTTCTCATCACCGCCCTTCACGATGAATCCTCCCGCTGGCAATTTGCCATCTGGATATTCATCCTCTGATGTCTCACCTTTAATAGCTGTATTCTTTCCAATAGTCACATGGGACGGAATTACTGATTTCGCACCTACTGTTACCAGACCAAAGGCATATACTGATTCATTCAGCTCACTAGGCGCCTCTTCTCCGGTTCCCATTGTAATATTGTCTCCCAAGACACAATCCTCTGCAATGATAGCCTTCTCTATATAACAATGCTCCCCAATTTTGGTACCAGCCATGATAATTGAGTCATGGACTTCAGTACCTTCTCCAATCACAACTCCTGCTCCGATTACACAATTCTTGACCTTGCCATATATTTCAGCCCCGGCGCTTATGATAGCCTTCTCAACATAAGCATTTTCCGAAATATACTGAGGCTCAATTGTAGCCTGCTTGGTATAAATCTTCCAGAATTCTTCATATAGATTAAACTCTGGTATCAAATCAATGAGCTCCATATTGGCTTCCCAATAAGAACCCAAAGTACCAACATCCTTCCAGTAATCATTGAATTCATAAGCATATAGCTTCTTCTTCTTGTCAAAGCAATATGGAATAATATGTTTTCCAAAATCACAATTTGACTGATCCTTCAATGCAATCAATGCATCCTTTAGAACCTCCCAGGAGAATATATAAATACCCATGGATGCCAAATTACTGCTTGGCTTTGCCGGCTTCTCTTCAAATTCCGTAATGCGTCGTTTCCCGTCAGTTACAACAATACCAAAACGACTAGCCTCCTCCATAGGAACAGGAATAGCCGCAATAGTAACATCGGCTCCATTTAACTTATGGAAATCCAACATCGCTTCATAATCCATTTTGTAAATGTGATCACCTGATAGAATCAATACATAGTCCGGTTCGTAGCTTTCCATGTATTTCAGGTTCTGATAGATAGCATTGGCTGTTCCTGTGTACCACTCACTATTGTCACTTCGTTCGTAAGGTGGAAGAATTGTAACTCCTCCACTGTTTCTATCCAAGTCCCACGGTATGCCAATACCAATATGACTATTCAAGACCAACGGTTGATATTGTGTAAGTACTCCAACTGTATCAATGCCCGAATTAATACAGTTGCTAAGTGGAAAATCAATAATTCTGTACTTTCCACCAAACGACACTGCCGGTTTAGCAACATCAGATGTCAAGACGCCCAGTCTACTGCCCTGCCCGCCGGCCAGTAGCATGGCAATCATCTCCTTGTGTACCATAATCTCGTCACCCCTTTTCTAGTACAATATACAAGCTATCTTCCCGAGGGAAGATCATGCAAAATGCATAATATCAGCTCACACGATCCGAGCTGATTGTCTTAGTAAAAGTATATCATATCCCAAAGTTTTTGTGCAACAAATTCAATAATTGTATATATTTTTTCATATAATTTTATATTCGCGTCTGAAAAATCTATTTTACCCCACATTATAAAGGCTCCTTTCTTGAAAATAATCATAATAAGGCTATAATATAAGGTACGCTATTAACAATGTATTTAAATAAGAGGTGTTATTTCAAATGTATAAAATCGATTTTGACAACCCATTACATATTCATTTTATAGGAATCGGCGGAGTGAGCATGAGCGGACTGGCTGAAATCCTATTGGACAAAGGTTTTAAAATATCCGGATCGGACAACAAGGAAAGCGACTTGACCAAGAGACTTATAGCCAATGGCGCCAAAGTTTCTTATCCACAGTCAGCATCCAATGTAGATGCAGACACTGATGTCTTCGTCTACACCGCTGCAATCCACCCTGACAACCCAGAGTACAAAGCAGCAGAGGCAACAGGCAAGCCTATGCTTACCCGCGCAGAACTTCTGGGACAGATTATGGAAAATTATACTGAGTCAATTGCAGTATCCGGTACACATGGCAAGACTTCAACAACTTCCATGATTAGCCAGATTCTGTTGGAGGCCAATACTGATCCAACAATTTCCATCGGTGGAATATTCAAGACTATCAACAGCAATATCAGAGTAGGACAATCAGATACATTTATCACAGAAGCATGTGAATATACCAACAGCTTCCACTCTTTCTACCCTAAATACTGCGTCATATTAAATGTGGAAGAAGATCACATGGACTTCTTCAAGGATATTAACGAGATTCGTCAAAGCTTCCATAAATTTGCAGGCAACACTGCCAAAGATGGATATATCATCATTAACGGAAGCATTCCAAATCTCCATGAGATTACTGAAGGTTATTCTCAGAAGATTATCACCTTTGGCTTAAGCACAGATTATGATGTACACGCTGTAGATATATCATATAACAACCATGGTTGCGGAATCTTCACACCTGTTGTATATGGCAAGAAGCTTCCTGCCATAACTTTGCAGATTCCAGGAGAGCATAATATCTCCAATGCTTTGGCAGCCATTGCTGTAACAACTCAAATGGGTATCGACACTGATAATATCATCAAAGGCCTAGAAAGCTTCGGCGGAGCAGATAGACGCTTCCAGATAAAGGGCGAATACAAGGGAGCAACCATCGTTGATGATTATGCTCATCATCCAACTGAAATCGCAGCTACACTTGAAGCAGCCAAGAATTATCCTCACAACAGAATTATATGTATCTTCCAGCCACATACATATACCAGAACCAAGGCCTTTCTCGAAGACTTCGCCAAGGCATTGTCCTTAGCAGACATTGTAGTTCTGGCAGATATTTACGCTGCTCGCGAGCAGGATATATACGGAGTAAGCTCGAAAAACATTTTGGACTTACTTCAAAAAGAAAATGTAGAAAGTTACTACTTCCCTACTTTTTCTGAAATCGAAGAATTTATTTCAAAAAATTGTATGAACCATGACTTGTTGATAACTATGGGAGCCGGAGATGTTGTAAACATCGGCTCTGACCTCTTGAACATGTAGTTATCCACTCTATCCACAATCCGCACCTGTGTATTATCCACGTTGGATTGTGGATTTTTTATGCCCTATTTTACTGACTTTTTGAGTTTTATCCACATTCAGTCAACCCTCGAAACCCCTTGATTTTACTGGCTTTGGTGGATTATTTTGCTCTTCTCAAAGGGGTTTGGTTATGCTATAATCCATCTTGCTAAAAGGAGAGCATTTGGAAATGAATGATATTAAAATTTGCACTTCACAGGAGTGTTCTATTACCTGTGTACCAAATATTTTCATAGATAGATATATGCATAATGCAAACGGAGAATTTGTTAAAATATATCTTTATTTATTGCGCGCTTTAAGTCAGCGAAATGGCAATATTAGCATTTCACAGATTGCAGATAAGCTTGAGCTCACAGAAAATGATGTTCGTAGAAGTCTGCTTTACTGGGAAAAGAAGAATCTGCTCCACTTGGAGTATGATAATTCTGGCAATATTAGCTGCATTAATGTCATTTCGCCGGAGGACGAGCGCAAGACTACCAACACACAGTTGAAATCATCAGATTTCGAGACAGCAGAAAATGTCAGCACATTAGAGCCAGTAGTTTCAGAGCCAGCCCCACCAAAGGCCCAAGGTATGGACTTAGAAGGCATGGCGCGCTTCAAAGAAACTGAGGAAGGTTCCGAGATCCTGTTTATCTCAGAGAGATATATGGGACATCCCCTTGGATTGAACGAGATTAACACAATCTATTCGTGGTACGAGGAGTTACATTTCTCAGCTGATTTGATTGAATATCTGGTTGAATACTGTGTAGAAAAAGGCCACAGCAGCATATACTACATGAACAAGGTTGCACTTAACTGGATCGACGAGGGCATCGATACTGTTGAGAAGGCTAAGCAGACAACCAATATTCACTGCCAGAGCCACTACTCCGTTATGAAAGCCATGGGAATACAGGGCCGTACCCTTGTAAAATCTGAGGTTGCTTACATTGATAAATGGGTCAGCACCTACGGCTTTTCCCTGGATATAATCAACGAAGCTTGCGGACGTACTATTCAAAGCACCGGAAAAGCCAGTTTCAAATATGCAGATTCAATTCTGTCAAAATGGCACGACAATGGCATTCATCATTTGGAGGATATCTCTCGTCTTGATGAAGCACACGAGCAGACAGTTGCAAGCCAGAAGGCTGCCAATGCATCCAGCAACAACAAAGCCAAAGTTGCCAACAGCAGATTTCATAATTTCGAGCAGAGAGAATACTCTGATGAATTTTATGAAGATTTAGAACGTAGAATGCGAGCAAAGAATTAATAATAAAAGGGAAGAAATATGGCATTATCGAATTCTCAATATGATGTTTTAATACACGAATACGAGATAAAGCAATTTGAAAACAGGCAGCGCGCCCTGGACAGACAGCGTGAATTATACGAACACATTCCAGAATTACATAATCTGGATGAACAGGCCGCTTCACTTTCTGTTCAATCTGTAATTTCACAACTGGAATCAGATTCCAACAACGGCGACACTCTGCACAAGCAGCTTGAGGAAATCAAAACCAAGCGTATGCGACTCATTCGCGAGGCAGGGTATCCAGCCAATTATCTAGAGGAAGTATACGACTGCCCTGACTGCAAAGACACAGGTTTTATCAACAATGAGAAGTGTCATTGCTTCAAGCAGAAGATTATCAACATGGTATATTCTCAATCTCATTTGGGAGACATTTTGGAGAAGGAAAACTTTAATACATTTTCCTTTGAATACTATGATAATAAATCCACAAATCCTAAAACTGGTCTAACACCTTTTGAATCTGCCAAGATAGCCTATGATAAATGTAGGGATTTTGTGCATAATTTTGCACAGGAAGGTGGTAATCTATTATTGCAGGGGACTACGGGCGTTGGTAAGACATTCCTATCCAACTGCGTAGCCAAGGAACTTTTAGATCAAGGTTTCTCTGTAATTTATTTCACAGCAGATCAATTGTTTGAGGTCTTTGAGAAATCTCAATTCGGTCGAGACAAGGCTTCTGCTGATACCAGAAACAAAATATTCGAATGTGATTTACTTATTATAGATGATTTGGGCACAGAATTTGCCAACTCTTATACCATAGCTCAGTTATACAAATGTATAAATAACCGATTGATATATAATAAATCAACTGTTATATCTACTAATCTAAGCCTAAGAGATCTTAGAGATAATTACACTGAGCGAGTTGCATCCAGAATAGCAAGCAACTATCATTTCATTGACTTATTTGGCGATGATATTCGCTTAAAGAAAGTATAATAAACACACCAAAAAGGAGAAAACAATTCATCATGGCAAACGAAGAAATCATGCTAACAAACAGTGTTCCTGTAGGAAGACTTGGTGTCATTCCTCTTGAAAGCTGTAAAGAACTCGGCGGCAAGGTAAACAGCTATCTTGTTAAGTGGAGAAACGACAGAGAGGCAGCTCATTTAGACAGCATCACTCTTGCTGCATACAGAAGCGACTCTTACATTGTTGACACTGCAATTCCTAGATTCGGTTCAGGCGAGGCAAAGGGTACAATTTTACAGTCTGTACGTGGACTTGATGTATTCCTTATTGTTGATGTAACAAACTACAGCCTCACATACAAAATGGCTGGTCAGATCAACCATATGTCTCCTGATGATCATTACTCAGATCTCAAGAGAATTATTGCAGCAATCGAAGGAAAGGCTAAGAGAATCACTGTTATTATGCCATTCCTCTATGAGAGCCGTCAGCATAAGCGTTCTTCAAGAGAATCTCTTGACTGCGCAATTGCATTGCAGGAATTAATTAACATGGGAGTTGATAACATCATTACATTTGATGCACATGACCCTCGTGTACAGAACGCAATTCCATTGAACGGATTTGAGACAGTTCAGCCTGCATACCAGTTCATCAAGAACATTTTAAAGAATGTAAAAGACTTACAAATTGACAATGATCACTTAATGATAATCAGCCCAGACGAAGGTGGTACAGGTCGTGCAGTATACATGGCCGGTGTTCTTGGAGTTGATATGGGTATGTTCTACAAGAGACGCGATTACAGTAAAATCGTAGATGGTAGAAATCCAATCGTAGCACATGAATTCCTCGGTTCTTCTGTTGAAGGCAAAGATGTAATCATTGTTGATGATATGATTTCTTCAGGTGAAAGCATGATTGATGTTGCTAGAGAATTAAAGAAGCGCAAGGCCAACAGAATCTTCGCTGTATGTACATTTGGTTTGTTCACAAATGGTTTGGCAAGCTTCGACAAGGCTGTTGAGGAAGGTATCCTCTACAAGGTTGTTACAACAAATCTCGTATACCAGACACCAGAGCTTCTCTCTAGAGACTACTACATCAGCTGTGATATGAGCAAGTATATCGCCTACATCATTGATACTTTGAATCATGACGCTTCAATCAGCGAGCTTTTGAATCCATACGAGAGAATTCAGAAGATTATTACAAAGTACAAAAACGGCGAATATTAGAATTAATTAGTGTGAAAAGCCATTTTTCCATATTGCAAAGGAGACTTATCTCAAATGATAAGTCTCCTTTGTTTATATAATCAGCTCATATTAACTTCATGCATTTATCTATTTATTTGCCTTATCCTCAAATGCATCTAATACCAGCTGCGGCACCTTGTCTTTTGCAAAATACATTCCATGATAACCACCGCCATTTTCCGTAGTTACAATACTTCCATAATATCCATAATCCAAAAACAGCATGCAATTCTCACTAATATTTATCTCATCGCTGTAAGCATATTTCATTATCTCTTCAATATCTTTTGGATCATCAAATTCTACCATGCTATCTTCGTCAGTATATACATCGCCATCATCCATATATCTACGGGTCTTAGTAATTTCAATTTTCGAAATTGAATCATTAAAATCAGATGATGTCTTCTGCATCCAACCCAATTCATCAACAATCTTCATTGTACGCAAATCTGACTGATAAACCGGCACATCTATATTCACATAATTACCTCTGTATGGACCATCATTTATAGCTAAATCAACTCCTAAAACACCTATAGGAGCCTCACCAACCAAAACATTGACATCTCTATCATTCATATCTGCTTCCATTGCATCATATAACCTGAAATAGATATCTTTATCAAAGTTCTGATCTGTGCCTTCATTTCTAAAAGAGAAACATGATAAGCTTGTATTCCATGACGCGCCCTCATCATTTGCAAAGTACTCCACAATATTTCTGTTGTACTCAAAAGGATTGACTCCTTTTCTATAATTGATATCACTATAGGTCGCCACATATGCTTTGATATACTGATCCTGGTTCACATTATACTCTCTGTATTTGCTTCTACCATTTTTCATATGATATCTAACTCTAACTGTGCCTACTTCATTGATATCATCATCAGAATTATGTACAGCATCCTCCATAGCATCAAGGAACTCTTCAACAGCCGCCTCATCTGTAACAACTACATTGTCATATATATATGCAGTTGAGTTTACATCATCTATCCTATCCTCACGCAATTCATAATAGTTATAGTCTGCATAATAATTAAATATTACGCTGTATCCTTCTATTTCTGAGGCTTCTGGCACATATGTTTTGTATCCGCCCAAATCATATGCCGGATAAGCAAATAGCAGTATAGCCAGCCCTACTCCAATAGCAAGGGAAACTCCACCTCTCACGCTAAACCTAATCTTGGAATCCAGTATCATTTTCAAGATAACATGTAAAATGACTACTATGACAATCATAACTATAATAGCCACTTTTCTACCGCCTAAGATTTCCATCATAAGTCCTGTAGCAAAACCAGCAACCACAAGTATTGCGATTTCAATAGGAGGTTTAGCCATTTCAAATACTATTCTACGGCCCGCCACATTGGCATATCTCTTCTTATATAATCCGTAAGCCAGAATCATATATACAACAGCCTGCACCAATATAACCACCATAGCTATCCATATCATCTTCGTGGTAAATGTAGCTTTCAAATATCCAGCATATCTCTCATCCAGCAGTGCTCCCATACTATTTATGGCCATGCATATTGGGGTAAATATTCCCAGGAAATACTCATCAATTGATACATTGAAATCATAACCAGCATAGAATACGGATTTGCCGAGGCCCCACATAAGCACCAAAATCATCTCTACCAGATTCAAAAATGCGCCGCCCATAAATGCCAGCACACTATTGCCTGTGAGAAATACTGCCACCAAAGCCAAAGCATAAGTACCCAGGAATGTAGTTATACTCAAAAGTGCCATGTAGATTAGATACATATGCACATTTTCATGTATGGCACCATTCACTGCAAGAAGCACAATCTCTAACAGGAAATTTATCATGAATCCCCCTATATATATAATGAAGGAATTCAAATTAATATATGCAAAGCGTGTACTTTCCTTTACAGGAACAGACTTATACATATCCACCTGTGACATGTTATTCATCCAGCCAAAGGCTTCTATAGCCATGCCAATACCTACAATAACATTCACGCCTATGGCCAAGGCTGTCTGTCCATATATTATCTGGGCAGTGCACTCCCACAAGTTGCGTACATATCCATCTCTAAACAAAATCTGGGAAACCAACGTAACAACTGTCAGAACCACAAACCATGCCATAAAGTTCAATATAATTGACGCATGTCTGGTTTTAAAATTCCATCTTTCATTAATCCAAAATGAGCTTTTTGACATCGTATCCTACCCCCTTTGCTTCGCTGATAAATATTTCCTCCAGGGAAATTGGCAGTACTTCTGCATAGACTGTATCGTAGTCCGCAATCAATCTCTCTATACAGGTTCTATTACCATTTATTGTCAATGTAATAAGAGAACCTCTCTTCTCTCCTGCAACCACATCAAAGGTTTTGTACAGGCGCTCCTCGTCAGCTTCATTTTTCAAAACCACCTGTAACTTGTGGAGATTGCATTTCAACATATCCATTTCCTGGGACATAACTATGCTCCCCTTATGAAGCAGGCCCACATTATCACATATATCTTCTAACTCTCTCAAGTTATGTGAAGCAATGATTGGAGTGAAATCTCTCTCACTTAGCTCTGCAGCAAAGAGAGACTTAACCGCCTGTCTCATAACAGGATCCAATCCATCAAAAGTCTCATCACACAATAGGTATTTCGTCTTGGCTGCCAATCCAAGCAATATTGATAGCTGGCGTTTCATTCCCTTGGAAAATGTCTTCATAGGACGCTTACTATCCAGACCAAACTTATCCAACATCTGATAGAAATAATCCATGTCGAAATTCTCATATACTGTCTTATAATAATCGGCCATATCCCGAGGTGTTCCACTCTGAATATAATATGGCTCATCCGGCACAAAGAATAATAATTTCTTGGCCTCCGGATTATCATACACATCCTGACCATCAATAATAATACTTCCCTTGGTTGGTTTATATACTCCTGACATCATACGAAGCATAGTAGATTTACCCGCACCATTGGTTCCAAGTAAACCAAAAACAATACCCTCCACAATATTTATGGAAATATCATTTACAGCCAGATAATTATCAAACTTTTTGCTTACTCCCTTAATCTCAATCATACGCGTCTCCTTTTTGACCCTCGTCTTATCTCGATTCTAAATAATCAATCAATTGCTTAATTTCCATCCCCGACTTCTCAGCTTCCTGAGCTACCGCCTCAAGATGATCTAGGACTTCCTGAGTCTTGAGCTTCGTAAGCTTCTCAGCCTGACATACAAAATTGCCTCTTCCCTTTACCGTGTAAATGTATCCCTGTCTCTCTAGTTCAGCATAGGCCTTTTGAATTGTGTTGGGATTAATGGATAGTTCCATAGCCAGATTTCTAACAGAAGGTATCTTCTCATCTGTAGTCAAGACACCGCTGGCTATTAGATTTTTAAATTGATTGACTATCTGCTCATAAATAGGCGTAGAGTCATTTACATCAATCCATACCATAATTTTCCTCCACTATTTTCTCTTGCACTTCTCTTTTGCATTAAAAAACATAATAATACAAAACAAAATGAGTGTACTATCACACCTAGTACACTCATTTTATGTTCTTTATTTTCTTTTGTCAAGTTTTCACTTTACATATGAGATATATACGCTTCCTGCTGACTCAAATGTTTTAGTAGCCTCATCTGTAGACATCTTGGCATATGTATCTGTATCAGACTTGTAATAAATAATATTGGCAGCGTCATATCCTATTATCAAAATAGCACTGTTGTCTCCGGTTCTGGCATATACAGGAACACCTGAATTTACATAATATAGCACTTCATTCAAAGTACATCCTGTCAGATCAAGTACCAAAGCATCCTCTAAATTCTCCTGAAGAATTGCCATAGGTGTCTCTCCCTGACTGAGTAGAGAATGAACTTCTATATTTACCTTCTCCCGAGAAAGCATTGCACTTAATGCTCCAGCGGATGTATCGGAGTTGGCATCCATACTTCCCACTTCCACATCCTGGAAAGCATTAACATATACAGCCTTGCCTCGTTTCCAGATATAGTTCTGTTGATTATCAATTACAATAGCCATATCCTGATCAGCTCGAGAAATAGCCTTGGTTAAATTCTGTGTAGTAAGGACAATCTCATTTCCCACATATACGAAGTAGGTCTCCTGTGTACTGCTAGGCACAATAGTCAGGTCCTTGGCTCCAGAGGCCTTGGCCAGGTCACTTGTAGCTCCTGCCACAGAAGTTATAGTCTTGTCCTCAGGCAACTCTGACATTACAAGAGAAGTAATCTCTCCTCTGACAGAATCCGCCTTGATTGCAATATCTATCATCTTGTTCTGCAAGCCTGCGCTATCCTTGATTGTATCCTGCTCAGCTGCCACATAAGTGTCACCCTGCAATGATACTCTATCCAAATACAGAGTGTAACCATCCTTGTTAACCTCTGTTACATAGAAGCCATCTTCCTTGTAATCCTTCAGCACCTCGAAGTCAGATACTGTACTTACAATCTTAATATTGGCCATGGCATAAATCACCGAACCTGCAGCATCATTTCTTATATCACTCTTGTTGGCCACTCCATATACCAGATCCTCAGTCATGAAGGCTAACGGCTTAATCAATGTGCCACTTGGAGCCTGAATTGTACGAATCTCCTCAGTCTCAAGGTTCATAACATATATCTCTTCTGCCATTCCCTCAGCTTCAACCCATGCAACATACTGTCCTGATTGAGATACTGCATACTGATCCGATTTCAGATTGGTAACCAGCTCCTCTGTATTAAGCTTATCCATACCAACCTTGGCGAGAGTACCGCCATACATAATATAGAAGTCACCCTTCACATTCTCATAGAGCAAATCACTAAAGTTGGCATTGAGAATCTGATATGGATGAGATGTACTGATAAATACCTGTTCAATAGCTTTGCTCTCAGCAGCATCATAGTGATACAGATTAATACCACACTGTCCTTCATGTTTTCCACGATTCATATAACCATAAACCACAAAATCCATGTTACCATTTTCATCAATATTCAATATTCTCACATTGTGCTGATTATATTTTTCTCTAACATCTGTAGGAGTATTAATAAATCCATATACCTTGGTTAGCTTTCTGGCATTTTGATCATATTCAAAAAGCTCTCCTGCCT
>JAEEGF011802578.1_pt1 | contig 17323 bp, 14 predicted proteins | sample 9134171 | NCBI WGS metagenome assembly JAEEGF01 (sample SAMN16246542, study PRJNA631951) | gut metagenome | biome: gut microbiome; feature: rumen; material: AP-attached | host: Bos | place: Iran: Karaj | collected 2018-10 | reverse complement strand
TAAAATCAGCGGATAGATCAGAAGATCTGATGGTATCCTCGTAATGTATCATTTGATATTGCTTTTTGAGAAACGCGTTAACGATTGCTACCGCGAAGACACAAAAAAGCAAAGGCACTATTATCATCAGGATAACAGGCCTTATCCCTGCTCTTTTGACATTTTGTTTAATTATCTTAATCTTGTCATCCATAGATATCCATCATAATCTTTGCGGTTATGGTTCTCTAACATTATATGATAAAAGAAAACACGATATCTTGATAAACGATTATTATTTTATTAAAAATGGATAAACAGCAATATGCTCATCTGATATTGCTAAGAATGTAGCTCCAGATCTCGGTTGTAGGCTGTGGCATATAGTGAATTCCGTCCTCAGGACTGATATAAAGATTGCTATTGCCAGCAACGTAAGAATACAGGTCTATTACCTTAACTCCGTTACTATTAGCCCAGCTTACAAGTGAATTATTGAAAGCAACCTGTCTGTCATTGGTGTAATAAACCCTGTCAAAATCATTAGCCAGAGTATTATCATCTGTAGGTCCTACGGTGCACACCACAATGTTCTTGCCCTGAGCAAGGAGGCTGTTGTAGTAGGATTCGTAAGGGCTAAAATTGCCATAATCGTTGCAGCCCATCCATGTTACAAGAGTATCGAAATTATCTATTCCATAAGAGTTGATAGCATTAATCATGTAATCGCTCTGACAGGCATCTCTGCAATATACAGGAATACCATCGTGAGACTCGCCCCAGATCTCATTTCTGTCGGCATAGAACATATCTACAGTTCTGGAATCTCCTGTAAAAATGATCCTGCCATAATCCGCGGTCTTAGGTGCAGGCGCATTGTCATCGAAGATTATTATTTCTTCTGATGGTGCCTGTGATGTAGCTTCTGTAGCTGCTTCTGCTTTTTTCTCTTTAGATGCTTCTGCTGAAGCTCCTGATGAGGCATCTGCTGAAGCCTTTGCTGTAGCTTCTGTGGTTGAATCTTTAGAAGCTTCTACTGTTGCTTCTACGGTAGCTTCTGTTGTAGCTTCCAGTGTAGCCTCTACTATGGCTTCTACTGTTGCTTCTAATGAGGACTCTGATGCCACTTCTGAGGCTGCTTCCACTGAAATCTCAGCAGTTGCCTCATTATTATCCCCTTTATTTGCCGATAAACCTGTCGCACCGCAGCATGCAATGAGCGCCACAGTCAGCAGTATAGGCAACAATCTCTTTTTCATATCCAATCTCCTCTTAAAACCCGTCAAATACGCATACGTATTTAGTATAATACTATCTCTTGTCTTTATCTATGCGCTCTAAGACAATTATAGTAATCAAAATATACAGAATTGTCCAGATAATAAGCCAAGTCCAGCAATTCATCAAAATACCTATGTCAAAGTTATACTCTGGCTTCTGGTTCTGCTTGGCTGTTTCCAGCAACACATCGTCACGCATGTCATTTCTTTCAATATACTGAAGGACTTCCAAAAGAGGCTTCTCCCCATCCACCTCAATATCCTTCATGTTGACAGCACTATTCCACAAGCTGACCATAGGAAGCGAGTTATAGTCACCCTGTACACAAAGCGCTGTAAGTCCCCACTTGGTAGCTGTAAAATTAGTAAATATCATTGCTCCCTGTGGCAGGCTAAAAAATCCTCCTGAAAACAGGAGCTGCACGATCAACATAAATGGCATTATGGTCATTGCTGCTGTTGTAGTCTTGGAAATAGAAGAAATCAAAAGAGCCAACATATCTGCACAGTAGGTAATAAGAAAGAGCGTTAAACCTACATCTACGATCGGGAATGGTGTAACCAGACTATCTTTGGGCATAACTACTCCCATACTCATGCAGACAAAAATCATTATCACAACCTGCAAAACACAGAGGATAGCCTGATATATCATGTGAGCTACGATGTAGGAGCTGATGTGAAGGCCTGATCTGTGCTCTCTTTTGACGATAGCTCTTTCTCTGCAGATTACCTGAATCGAGTTAAAAAAGCCGTTCCATATGCATACGCAGGCAAGAGCAAAGGCTCCTGTGAGCGTTCCTTCCATTGTAACGTAAAGATTAGACCCTACGGCAAAAGCCACAAGTCCCGCGATGATAGCCGACATAGGCAGAACCTTCCAGTCATTTTGGAACAGGAACATTCTAAAGAGCTTGCCAAGGTAAATAAATGTCTGTGTAATTCGTCCTCTATGTCTTTTCACATTTGTATTCATGTAACTTACCCCACCAATTCTCTCAAGTAGTCCGCATATTTCTCCACAAACTCATCAGCACGGCCTTCTCCGCCTTCATCCTTCTGATTGATGGAAAGAAGTATCTCTTCCATGGAGGATTTGCCGAAGAACTCATAGGAGTCTTTTACCGGGCCATAATAGGCAAGGCGTCCAGTTCTGGAAGCATCCTTGGCAAGGACAATGACGTCATCAAAAAGATCTATGACTCTGTCAGGCGTGTGAGTAATTACCACCACAATCTTGCCCTGATCAGCGATGGCTCTTAGCTTTTCAAAAAGGCTTCTTGCCACAACTCCGTCAAGGCCTGAATCCGGCTCATCCAATATAAAAAGAAATGGATCAGAAATAAACTCCATGGCTATGGAAAGTCTTTTCCTCTGGCCTCCGGAGAGCTTCTCAACAAGATTATTCTTGACAGCAGTAAGTCCAAACTGCTCAAGAACTGCAGTAATGCGCTTATTTCTCTCTTCAATGGATACACTTGATGGAAGTCTTAAGGTCGCAGCATCATGAAGTGTCATAGCAACAGTATCATTACCGCGCATCAGATCCTGCTGGGGAACAAAGCCAATGTCGTAGATCATCTTGGCGTAGTCCTGATAAACATCGTTCTCTCCCAGCTGTATTGACGCTTTTGCTTTTTCATAGCCTGTTACAGCATTAAGATAGGTGGTTTTTCCGGCACCTGAACCTCCCAAAAGAAGCACCATGTGGCCCTTTGGAATGCACATGTGAATATCCTTAAGGAGTACTTTTTTCCTGAAGAAATCAATTGCTGTTCTTTCCTTGATGTTGACAGTTAGTCCATCCTTGATGCTCTCTATATCTGTGCCGAGAACCTTGGCCTGCTTATCAAGTGAATAAATGTCTGGCTTTTTGTTTGGAATAAACTTGGAAGAAAGTCCCCAATATATGGTCACAAAACCCTCGAAAAATACAAACAGAGCTACCCACTTTTTGGGCTTTCCAAATACGCCTGTGAGTCCTGTGTAGATTCTGACAAGGTAGATTAAATTGGCTATAGAAAGTGATACCAATACGATCAGTGATATGGCTGCAATTAGCAATTGCTTCGTATCAACGAATATCATTGCGAAATCCGCAATCGCCGAAATAACTGCAAGAATGGTATAGACGCGACCTTCTTTTTCCCTGTCGGCGCAGATTCCTATATGGTATTCTCTTGCAAATGGAATAAGAGCCCAATATCTTTTTACGCCGCACTTTTTAAAGATCAGCATATATCCGATTGTGGTGGTTATCAGTGTGATGACTTGCCATACATTAAGGAATAAATCTCTCATAATGCCTCTTTTTCAAAAAATAAGGCTACCACTCATAGCAAGTAGTAGCCTATTATTAAGCTTTATATTTGTTTGTCTGCTTATTTAGCTACAACCTTGGATCCCTTATGACGAGTGATACCACTGCCTCCGCCTGTCTTAATGATCTCTTTTACGAAGACATTCATAATATCGCCGTAGCTTGTCTTGCCGTCCTTGTCATAGCTGGATTCAAGAGATACAAACTCATCATCCTCATATACAATGGCCATTGTATTGCCATCCTCTGTCTTGAGAATAACGAGCGTATTCTGCGCTGTCTTTATTTCTGTATATTCATAATCCTCACCATCAAGGAAGGCCTTGATATCCTGAACAGCTCCGGAAAGAGCATCTGCTGCCTGTGCCATGTCAAATTCCATAGGAATCTGCTCTGTTTCTTCCATCGCAGGAATCTCTTCAGCCATAGCTGTCTCTTCGATAACTGGTGATTCCTCGGCTACTGGTGGTTCCTCGGCTACTGGTGGCTCCTCGGCTACTGGTGGCTCTTCAATAGCGAGCATCTCTTCTGCAGGGATTTCCTCTGTGAGGGCCATTTCCTCTACTGGAATCTCCTCTATAAGGGCTGGTTCTTCTGTTGGAATGTCCATAGGAATCTCTTCTGTGAGGACTGGTTCCTCTGCTGGGATTTCCATAGGAATCTCTTCTGTGAGGACTGGTTCTTCAACCAAAGCTTCCTCAGGTGCTGGTTCTGCAACTGGTGGCTCTGCAAGGGCATCTACTTCTGCACTAAGGATTGCATCAAGATTCTCTGCTGGTGTCTCTGGAACATCTGCTGGAATGTCCATAGCAGGAGCTTCCTCTGCTACTGAAATATCAATCGGCATATCTGCCGGGATGTCTATTGGGATGTCTGTTGGGATGTCTGTTGGCATCTCCACAGGAGCCTCCTCTACAGGGGCTTCTGCCGCTGCCAGACCAGGCATTGGTGCATCTCCTGCAGCTATCATAGCTTCCATAACTGGATCTATATCTGCATCAGCAGGAATTTCTGCTGGCGCTCCCTCTGTAGGCATAACAACGAGAATTTCCTGCTCCTGTGGTGGAATCTCTGCTGGCATCTCTACTGGGGCTTCCTCTGCTGGTGCAGCCTCTCCCGCTGCCATTGCTGCCATCATTGCATCTAATTCTGCCGGTGCCTCTGTTTCCGATGCTACTTCTGCTGGCATTTCCGCTGGCATTGCATCTATTTCTGCTGGTGCTTCAGTTCCCGATGCTTCTGGCGCTGCCATTGCCGCCATCATTGCATCTATATCCGCTGGTGCCTCTGTTTCCGATGCTTCTGGCGCTGCCATTGCCGCCATCATTGCATCTATATCCGCTGGTGCTTCAGTTCCCGATGCTTCTGGTACTGCTTCAGCTACAGGTACCTCTGCTGGAATATCCATAGGGATATCAGCTGGCATTTCTACTGGAGCTTCTGCTGTTGGTGCAGCTTCTCCTGCTACCATTGCTGCCATCATTGCATCCATATCCACTGGTGCCTCCTCTGCTACAGGAATTTCTGGAGCCGCCTCAGCTACCGGCACATCAGCTGGAATATCCACAGGAATATCTGTTGGCATTTCTACTGGAGCTTCGGCTACTGGTGCAGCTTCTCCTGCTGCCATTGTTGCCATCATTGCATCCATATCCACTGGTGCCTCCTCTGCTGCAGGAACTTCTGGTGCTGCCTCCGCTACCGGCACATCGGCCGGGATATCCATAGGTATGTCAGCCGGCATTTCTACTGGGGCTTCGGCTACTGGTATATCTGTTGGCATTTCTACTGGAGCTTCAGCTGCTGGTGCAGCTTCTCCTGCCGCCATTGCTGCCATCATTGCATCAACTTCTCCCGCTGTTTCTGCAGAAGCCATAGCAGCGAGCATTGCCTCCGGATCAACAGGCGCTGGCTCAGGAGCAGGTTCTGGCGTTGGTGCAGTCGCAGCGGCTGCTGCAGCTGCCTCAGTTTCAGCCTTTATCTGATCTAAATCAGGAAGATCAGCAATAGGTTCAGCCTCTACCTTTTTTGGGCGACCTCTCTTAGGCTTAGGAGCCTCCTCTGGAGCAGGGGCAGGCTCAGCAACTGCCTCTTCCTGCTTCATAGCAGCTAAGAGGTCATCTACATTCGCAGTTGATAAATCCTGTCCATTCAATAAATCCTGAGTACTCATGCCATCCATGCTGATTCTCCTTTCATTTCACAAGACGAATAATCATGAATCTTAATATATTTTTGGGCACAATTCCCCCTTTGTGCGAGTGTCTATTTATATTATCGTTTATATATTGTTGTTTTTACAGTAAACTTTTTATTAATTCTCGAAATAAATTATTCAAAAAGGCCGAAAAAAGGTGGCAGTCCACAGACTGCCACCAAAACACAACATATTGTATATTCAATTACTTCAATTTTGTATTAGTGTCGCCCTGCATGGTGCACCATCAGCTCCACCAAGATTAATCGGTGCAGCATTAAGAAGATATGCGCCTTCCGGCACTTCCGAAAGTCTGATTCCCTCCAGCAAAACAATCTCTGCCCCCAGCATTATAAGATGTACCTCCTTAGGCGCATCTTCTGGCCCTACAGTCTGTGACTCATTCCCATAAAGCTTAATATGAGCATCAGCAAAAACTTCTGCTGCCTCTTTAGTAACAGTTGCTTTTCCCTTTATCAGAATACGTTCGCAGCAATCAGGATTACATTTCCTGGCAGTATCAAGAATCCTTCTGGCATCATCCGCAGAAACATCCCCGTTATGCTCTGCAACATATGCATAGCCAACAAACTTATCTAAATCAACCTGATCTATCGTTTTGCCATTACCATAAAAATGGTATGGAGCATCTACATGCGTACCGTTGTGTGCACACATCTTAATTGCTGTCAGATTGCATACATCTCCTTTACTGGTACTTAATAGGATCTCTCTTTCTGGGCTTGGGTCTCCTGGATAAACTGCGCATCCAAACACTTCCTGTGAAATATCGTAAATCTTCATTATCCGCCTCCAATACTACTGACTTTTATAAAACCAAAAGCCAGCTGAACTTTTAGTACAAATCACTTACCAAATTAAGATAATCAGATTCTTTTTCTGAAAGATCTATAGCTAGCGCCTTTATATTTTCCTGCATTCTTACTGGTGAAGATGTGCTGACAACAGCAAACATGTTCATTTTCTGATGGAAAATCCATGACATAGCAAGCTGAGGAACGCTTACCTCCTTCTCTTTTGCCAGGATTTCACAACGCCTAAGCCTTTCGAAATTATCAGGAAAAGCATAACCTCTCATCGCAAACATATCGAGATACTGCTCCGCATTATCCGCGTCAGTACTCTTAAGCCTTCCGGAAAAGAGGCCTCGTCCCAAGGATGAATAAGCGACCACAGGCATCTGATTCCGGGCATACCATTTTCTCGCTTCTTCTCCTGCCTTACCTGATATAGTTACGCAGGTATCATCCCACACTACTCCAAGTTGGTCTGCAAGTCCGAAGCTTGGACTTGATACAGAAAATGGCGCCAGTCCTTTCTTGTAAGCATATTCGTTGGCTTCCTCAATTCTTCTGTGAGTCCAGTTCGAGCCTCCGAACAAACCTATTTTTCCACGAGCTTTCATCTCATTAAATGTCTCAATAACTTCCGCAACTTCGACACTTAGATCATCTCTATGAAGGATATAGATATCAATATAGTCAGTTCTTAGCTCCTCCAAAGACTTATCCAGATCAGCAAGCATGGCTCTTCTATTAACTCTTTTGACGCTTCCATCAGGATGGCCACACTTACTCAATATTACAACCTTATCGCGTACGCCAGTCTTTTCAAGCCATTTACCTATTGTCTTCTCTGAATCAGGGTAGACTCTTGCAGTATCTATTGCATTCACACCAGTGTCGAGAATCCCAGTTAGCCAGGCATCATAATCATCGACATCTGGCAAAAAGCCTGTTCCAAGAAATATTCGAGAAACGTCTTTATCTATGCCTTCAATCTTAGTATATAAATCAAAGCCCATTTTTTCTCCTTGTCTCTATAACTCTTTTCTCGAAATGAAACTAAGAGTATTATCACCACCAGTTGCCAAAATATCTATTAGTCTATATGCAGGTCCTGTCGGATGCGTGCGTCCTAGCTCCCATGCTTCTACAGTCTTTTGTGACACTCCCAAATAACTGGCAAATACTGCTTGAGTCATTCCTGCTTTGTTTCTAATACGTTTTATATCTTCATTAGAATATTTTTTCACTGGTTCAATCGTGAACTTTGTCTTTTTAGCCTTTCCAATACCATTCTCGTAATCTATTGCCTCTTGCAAACCTTCACATAAATCGTCAAACAGTGCTCCCATCAGTCTACCTCCTGTTTTTGGTAGCTTCCTCTTTCAATGCTTTCACAAGCTTCTTCAGAACAGCTTTTTCTTCATCATTGAGATTTTCTTGCTCATTCTTTGTAAAAGCGGTAATCAAATATATCACTTCATATTCCTCAAAATCCGCATAGCAAACCCTTACACTACCACTTTTCCCACGGTTATCTAGTGGAAATCTGACCTTTCTAATTCCACCGGTGCCTTCCATCACCGGTCCAGAACATGGATCCTTAAGTAGCGTTATTTGTAACGCCAATAAATCGTTATCATCAAGACCAATCTCTTTCCATCTTCTTGTAAATAATGGAACTTCAATAAATGTTCTTGTCATATAATATTTTTACTTCTTTCTTTAGTTTGATTTTATCCCCTACATTGTAGGGTGTCAATTATGTAATAGTCTATAAATATCAAAAGACATAACGATGAAAAATAGCAACAAGATATCTTTAAACTTCATTATCAGGGGATTATTGAACGAAACGTCCAGATGCGTACCCTCGCATATTAGATGCATTTTATGCAAAAAAATATTCACTGAATAAATCAGCGAATATTAAAGTACCATATCATATACCTTATGTAAATATATATTTTTTTATCTTTCTTCAACTCTTCTAATATGCATCAACAAGCCAAGATATCAACGGCCATACATATCCTTCCTTATCTATACCATCAAAAGAACCATATACTCTAATGTAATCTCCTTGTAAAATGACCGTTTGATTAACTCTCTTATCAAATATAACATATTTGTTACCATACTCATCTCTCATGTTTAGACAGTTCTCATAAACCTGAAATACCTCTCCTTCAACATAAACATACTCTTGGTATTCTCCATATCTAAGCAAATCCTCAAATGAAATATCCCAATTTACAATTTTTGCTTTGTTAGAGATTGAATCATAAAAAGAGCTGGCACTCTTATCGAGCTTATATTCTTTTATTGTAGGAACAGATGAGTCTTCAGCAAAGCCAACATATTCACCAACTACTACTATGTTTTCTCCCACGTATACTTGTCCTGTATTTTGCGAAAGCACCCATACTTTATACATTTTCTTGTGATTTGCTACAGTAGATAAATACCTCACCAAATATGCATTCTCTTTAACCGTATCGACAGTACCCTCTGTTTTAAAATACTTGTCTTCATATGCGCTGTTATGAGATTCCATAACTAAATCAACGCCTAGTTTTCTAGCATTATCAATGACATTCTTCTCTTCAGCGGCTTTTCGCTGTGCTTCTTCTTTTTCAGCTTTTTCTCTTGCCGCTTTTTCTTCCGCTTCCTTTTTTTCTAAAGCAGCTTGCTTTTCTGAAGCTTCTTTAGCTGCTTTTTCCTCTGCAGCCTTCTTTTCTGCTGCTTCCTTTGCAGCCTTTTCCTCTGCCTCTTTCTTCTTAGTTGCCTCTTGCGCAGCCTTTTCTTCTGCTGCTTTCTTCTGCGCCGCAGCTTTTGCTTGTTCTATTGCTAGTTCAGATGTATCTATTTTTTTCTTAACATCATCTGATACTCTTGTTTTATATTCATCCAAATCAGAAATCACACTATCATTTACAGCATTCAATTCATCAAATGTGTCAACAAAAGAGAGTACAGATAAAGCCGCATTATCATAATCTCCTTTTTCTTCATAAACATCTGCTAATGCAGAGTAATATGTATATGTATCTTTATTATAATGCTCTTCTATATAATTTATAGCATTCTCATATTCACCGTTTTTGACTAGTTTTTCTATTTCACGTTGATCCTTACCACTGTCATAAACAAAATATGCAACTAAAATAGACCAAATCGCTACGTACGCTACCAGGCCAATGCATGCACCCTTTCTTCTTTCTGGAAACTTCACTATCCTAATGATGAACAAAATAAAACCAGGAATACCAAGTATAGCCATTGAAATGATCAGCACAAGGATTATAAACCACATCTGTAGAAAAAAAGGAATCTTTTTATCTGCTATGCCCTTGGCATTGGAGTCATTTATAGTATTTTGCACAGTATTATCTGAAAATAATTTTTCTCCACAATTACTACAAAATTTATTGCCTTCTGCAATTTCCGAACCACATTTGGGACATTTCATACTGACTCTCCTAAATCTATTCACGACCAATAATCAGAGTAACTCAGCATCTAGAGGAAAAGTTAATTCTTTTTATAATATACCATATTGCGATAATTTCTTTTGTTAATAATATATAAAGCATAAATGATATTCAGCTAAACAACTTATAACGCATTCCATAATCCATGTAAAACAAAAAGCCAGCCCCAATATGATATAAATCAGATTGGGGCTGACATACTGCATTAAAACATAATCAAGTTATTTCTCTTTTACCACTAGGAACTTGCACTTTGAGCATAACAAACCAAGAAGTTCAAACACTGTATAAGCCAGCACACCAAGACCTATGCCAATAAGTCCCCACTTAAACCACTTAAGAACGAACTGGTCCACGTGCTCAGACAAAGTGCCAATCCAGGAATCCATTTTGTAGAAGCTGATGAACAGATCATTTTCGTGGATGAAATAGATCATCAGTGTTGATTTACCTAAGTAGTTGATAATTCTGCTATTAGGCATATGGATTCTCTTGAACAACTCAAATAAGCAGACAGTAACTATCACAACAGCTATCTCATGATTGGCAAATTGAGGAATTGTCTGCATAAAACCATACTGTTCCTCGCTTGTAAGGTATCTGGCAATATTCATCGATGTGATGTTGTAATTGGAAATGTACCTGAGAAGATAAGTAACAGCAATCACAAGGAATAAAACATACAGGCGAACACGGCCAAATGGATCGTACTTCTTGATATATCCGCCAAGCGCATAGAAGAATAGGCCTATCATCAGGGTTCTGAATCCATTAGCGATGCCCTCGAAAATGTACGAAGACCAGTGGAATTGATCTATTGCAAACAAAGCAAGCAAAAATCCAAGGTATTCCTTAGCTTCAAGTCTGGATAAAAACTTATTCAAAAAAGCTTTTCCAATGACGATGACCAGAATGTAATAGCCAGTAAACCACCATTCGTCGTTAAAAATATTTATTCCAACAAGATTACGAACAGAAAGGTCTCTACTCCTACCTATAATAATTGTTGATGCTATGGTCAACACAACTGTAGCAAAGCCTACTTCCAGCAATAGCTTTTTGGAAATCTTAGCTAGATCAATGTTCATATTTCCCACAAGGAAATAACCAGAGATCATAATGAACAGCGCATTACCAATCATTCCGAAGGTATTTCCTGCATCGAGAAGGAACAACTGCTTAAAGAACACTGGATCAGAGAACGCCCCATCATTGATTCTCGTCTGTGGTCCATGTAACTGAATATGGAAAAGAACAATCAAAATGATTGCCAGTACTCTCAATAACTCATAATTTGAGCTTCTTACTTTTTTATCCATCAAAAAAACTCCCTACACCCCAATATTTATACTATACATCCCCTAATACTCTATCAGACATCAAGAACAATCGTAACAGGGCCGTCATTGACAGAAGCAACCTTCATGTCAGCACCAAACTCCCCTGTTCCTACTTCAAAGCCTCTGTTCCTGCACTCTTCCACAACAAGCTCATATAAAGGCTCTGAAATCTCAGGTCTGGCTGCATCAGTAAATCCAGGCCGTCTGGAGCTGCAATCCGCATAAAGAGTAAACTGACTGACAATGAGAAGCTTAGCGCCAGCATCCTTGGGATTTATATTCATCTTGCCATTCTCATCTTCGAACACTCTAAGGCCGCATATCTTATCAGCTATCTTGATAGCCTGCTCCCTGGTATCATCCTTATGAACTCCCAGAAGTACCAAAAAGCCCTTGTCTATAGCTGCTACTTCTCGTCCATCAATTGTAACTGATGCAGAAAGCACCCTTGTCACTACTGCTCTCATATTACCCCCTTCTCCAAATACCTATTTCAACCTTTTACTTATTCTACGACTCTCAAATAGCTGCTCACACAGTACAGTGTCTGACCATTGTACTCCACGCGAGACCAACCATATTCATTGTTAATACCTGTTCTAAGAGCAGTTTCACCTGCAGAAAGAGATGCAATAACCTGAGAGTCTTCATCTGTAACACTTGGCTTATTGCGCAGATTTACTACGTCCTTAGCAGTGACTGTTTCACTACAGTCAGCAAACTTGGTCTTAAAGCCTGATGTTTCCTGCGGCTGCTGAGTTTCCTGCTTAGGAGCACTAAGGTCTGTTGTCAGGTAACTTGAAACTGCATAATATGTACTCCCCTGATAAACGACTCTTGACCAACCGCTTGGGCTTACACCAGTTCGCTGGGCAGTCTGACCATTTTCAAGAGTCACCATAACTGTACTGTCACTTCCCTGACTTGGCTTATTCCTAAGGTTTGTGCTGTTCTTGGCAGTAACTGTTTCATCCACAGCATCAAAATTCATAAGCGCCTCAACATCGGCTGAAGCTGTTTCCCTTTCCGATGTATCCTTGGCAGTCTCTGTTCCGTTGTATCCAAAGTATGCAACATCAACATCCACCTTGCCATTTATTCCAGGAACTATACCCTGGCTCGTGTACTGCCACATAGCACACTGTCCACCATAGTTAGGACCATCAGCGATGCTGCTGGCATCCTGATTGTACCACGCCATCCATATCTTATACTTCTGCTGAATCTGGGAAGTATTCCACTTGGCATCGCCCGCAAGTTCACTTTGTGATGCGTAAAAGATAGGTGTATAGCCAGCGCTGTATATCTGATCAAGGAAAGCCATTGCTACACTACTTCTCTCATCCTGTGTCAGGTTCACCTGTCTGCTTGCTGCATTTTCAAACCCTTCGCAGTTATAACCTACAGGATATGTAATAGCATATTTGGCTATATAGTTTGTAACCCAGTTAGCTTCCTCAACCGCTTCATTACTGTTTATAGCTGTGGAAAAGAAATATGCTCCAACCTTGATACCATATTTCTCAGCTTCCTGCATGTTATATTTGGCATTAGTATCTGCCTTGATTTCACCGGTCTTGGCATCTCTGTAGCCAACCCTTACCATAGCAAACTCAATGCCACTTCCAGCAACATGTTCCCAGTTAATTGTTCCCTGGAACCTTGATACATCTATTCCATAGGTCACATTTGAATTCTCACCAACATTGCTGGCGCTAACAAGCTGAGCTACATCAACAGATGCTCCGCTCTCAGTCTTGGTAATTGCACCAGGATCATTGTCCTCGTCTGAGCTCTGAGCTTCCGCACTGCTTGCCATAGCTGAAGCATCAGTTATAACCTCCAAGCTGGCCTGTTCACTGGCATCACTCTCAGCAGAGTCTTCCGAAGTTGCAACAGCACTCAAATCCTCTGACGTAAGAAGTGCACCAGCATCTATTTCTTCAAAAAGATTATCATCGTTAGCTACTTCAGGGGCTTTTTCACGGTCCTTGCCAAGAAAAAGTACTGCACAACCTATTACAATAAGCACAAGTATAACCGCACCACCTATTGCAATCCTAAGAAATCCTCCCCCTTCTTCAAACTCAAAGTCATCATCATCAAATTCTTTTTTCATAACAACCCTCGCAAGTAAAAATTTCCAAGTATTCCTCTATTATTCCACTTCTGAGCCTTTGCGGCAAGGTTGTTTTACCCGAAAAAGATATCATGGTCACATAAAAAGAACCATCAAAGAAGTTTCCTTCTCTGATGGTTCCTGTTTGTTCAATATAGAATTATCTGATCAATTTATCAAACAATACCCTGAGCCTTCATAGCATCTGCAACCTTGAGGAAGCCTGCGATGTTCGCACCAGCAACATAGTTGCCTTCCATGCCATACTTCTTGGCAGCATCATCAATGTTGTGGTAGATGTTAACCATGATCTGCTTAAGCTTAGCATCAACCTCTTCGAAGCTCCATGAAAGTCTCTCGCTGTTCTGGCTCATCTCAAGAGCTGATGTAGCAACACCACCTGCGTTAGAAGCCTTACCACATACAAAGAGAACACCATTCTTCTGAAGGTACTCTGTAGCTTCGATTGTTGTAGGCATGTTAGCACCCTCACAAACAGCGATTACGCCGTTAGCAACAAGCTGCTTAGCATCGTCGATGAGAAGCTCGTTCTGTGTAGCGCAAGGAAGTGCAACATCACACTTGATTGACCAAACACCTCTGCCCTCATGGTACTCAGCTGATTTTCTAGCAGCAGCGTACTCTGTAAGACGAGCTCTCTTAACCTCTTTGATTTCCTTAAGGAGTGCAACATCGATTCCTTCTGGATCATAGATCCAACCTGTAGAATCTGAACATGTAACAACCTTAGCGCCGAGCTGCTGAGCCTTCTCGATAGCGTAGATAGCAACGTTACCAGCACCAGAAACAACTACTGTCTTGCCGTTGATATCGTGACCATTGCACTTAAGAAGCTCCTCTGTAAGATAAAGAAGACCATATCCTGTAGCCTGTGTACGAGCAAGTGATCCACCGTATGTAAGACCCTTACCTGTAAGAACTCCCTCGTATACGTCTCTGATTCTCTTGTACTGACCATACATGTAGCCGATCTCACGTCCGCCAACACCGATATCACCAGCAGGAACGTCTGTATCTGCTCCGATGTGTCTGTAGAGCTCTGTCATGAAGCTCTGGCAGAATGCCATAACTTCTCTGTCTGACTTGCCCTTAGGATCGAAGTCAGAACCACCCTTACCACCACCGATTGGAAGGCTTGTAAGTGAGTTCTTGAAGATCTGCTCAAAACCAAGGAACTTGATGATACCAAGGTTTACTGAAGGATGGAAACGAAGTCCTCCCTTGTAAGGTCCGATAGCAGAGTTGAACTGTACTCTGAAACCGTTATTAACCTGAACCTGTCCCTTATCGTCAACCCATGGTACTCTGAAAAGGATCTGTCTCTCAGGAGTTACAAGTCTCTCAAGGAGAGCATCCTTACGATACTCATCTTCATTTGCCTCAATAACTACTCTCAGTGACTCGAGTACCTCTTTTACAGCCTGATGGAATTCTGGCTGAGCTGGGTTCTTCTCAACAACATAATCGTAAATCTCGTCAACGTATGACATTTTTTCTCCTTCCCGTACCATTGGTACATGACAAAACTTTTTATTATAGCAAAATAGGGCGCAAGAAACCTTATGGTCCCTACGCCCCATTGCGCAGACATCACTGTCTGTTCGATATTATATACTTTAATAATTTAAAGCGCAAGAGTTTTTTGAATTAATTATTATCAAAAAAGCTTTACTCATTTTCACTAGCAGTTTCGGCCTCTGGAGTTGTGGTATCCTCAGCTGGCTGTACAGATTCCTGCTGTGACTGCACGACCTCTTCTGTCTGTTCTGTTGATGGTTCCATAGTAGTCTCTACCTGATATGAGCTCTCGTTATGAGCTGAAGCTGGAGTAAACTCTGCTGCTGGCATATCCTCACCTGGAAATTTGATTCCATTGGATTTGCGGATAAAATCCATCATATCCATTATCTTGAGAGTTTCAGAATGAGGCATTTCAGGGCACTCAAGCCATCCTTCGTTCATAGCCTTCACACAGGCTTCAATCTCATATTCATAGCCGGTAATCTGCTTGGGTCTCTTATAGCTTGCTATTTTCTTGTATGAAGTATCATATACGTGTATAGCTTCGAAATTATTGATATTATCTACAACAATGTATCCCTTAGGTCCATAGATAACACCACTTCTATCGCTAATGCCAAGTGCTGTAGCATTTAGCACTGCCATCTTGCCATCTGCATATCTAAGGGTAATGCTGTCCTGCATATCCATTCCATTGTTGTTAAAAGTACAGATGGATGCGATATCACTTACGTCATTACCAAATACCATGGACGCGAAATTGAGTACATATACACCAAGATCAAGCAGCGCTCCACCTCCAAGCTCTGGGAGACTTATTCTATCTTTGGCACTGATATTATAGCCAAGATTAGCAGTAAGCATGTAAGGCTGTCCAATAACGTTACTAGCCAAAACCTCAGTAAGCTTACTTCTAAATGGCATATATCTTACCCACATAGCTTCTGTAAGAAGGAGTTTCTTTTCCTCTGCCATTTTGAACACTTCAATAGCCTGCTGCTGATTCAGCATGAATGCCTTCTCGCAGATAACGTGCTTGCCAGCAGAAAGAGCAAGCTTAACATTCTCAAAGTGCTCTGAATGAGGTGTAGCTACATAAACCAGTTCTACCTTAGGATCGCTTACGAGTTCAGCGTATGAACCATAAGACTTCTTAACACCATGCTCAGAAGCAAACTTCTTGGCTTTCTCTAAGTCTCTTGAGCCTACAGCATAGCATTCAACACCTCTGGCAGACTTAAGTGTATCTGCCATAATGCTGGCAATTTTACCGGTTCCCATGATTGCAACTTTAACACGCCCAAACATATATAGTACCTCCGCACATTTACGTGATTTGTTATAACTATCATTATACATCAATAGCCAGCAATTTCTGCTGGCTATTGTCAAATACTATAAAATCAAAAAACTAATCAATCTTTGGTCAGGAACTCAGACTTAATGTATCCTGTCTTATTATTATATTCTACCTTGGCCCATCCACTAGCATACTGTTCAATAACGTTAACAGTGCTACCTGAATAGATCATATCAAGGACATCGGATTCTGTGCTCTGGCTCTTACGAAGTCTGACACTGTCGTTAACTTTCATCTTGCCAGTATCTGAAGACTTAACTGTTGTCTGAGCAGCATCTGTAGCATTCTGATCATTCTGATCATCAGTGTTCTCAACCTCTACAGTCTCTTCTCCTACAACCTCAAAGAACTCGGTCTTAACGTAAGCAACACCGCCCTTGTACTCAATCTTACTCCAGCCATTAGCAAGAGCCTCGAGCTGTTTAAACTCTTCACCCTTAGATGTCTTGGAGATAACATCAGCAGTCTCACTGTCAGAGCTACGGATATTGATAACGTCTGTTGCCCTGATAGTATGTGTTGTCACTGTCTGAACAGGAGCATCTGTAGTAGCCTCTCCTGCAGCATCCTCGGCACTTGTTTCCGCTGATGCAGCATCTGTACTAGCTTCTGATGAAGCGAGAGCCTCACCAACTGAAACCTGAAGTCCTGCTCTCATCTTTGTAAGAATCTCTGCCAAAGTCTCGTCTGAATTAACCATCTCATTATACTCAGTAGCTACCTTGTTATTGAGATCGATTACATCCTCCTGCAGATTAACCTGCTTAAGATACTCGATTTCACTGGCATCAGCAATATCACTGTTGATATATAGCTTGCCATCATCATCTGTACAGATATATAGTGTCTCAAGACCAGGAACCGCTTTGTCATAGTCATAAAGCTT
>JAEEGF010718607.1_pt1 | contig 17324 bp, 13 predicted proteins | sample 9134171 | NCBI WGS metagenome assembly JAEEGF01 (sample SAMN16246542, study PRJNA631951) | gut metagenome | biome: gut microbiome; feature: rumen; material: AP-attached | host: Bos | place: Iran: Karaj | collected 2018-10 | reverse complement strand
ATTTTTGGAACTATGAGCAAAATACAATATATAGAGCCCCAACAAGAGACAACATTGTATGCAGATGTGTGCCAGATTATTGATGGCGCACGTGGCAGGATTGCCACATATGTGAACACAGAAGCTTATATGACGAACATTCTCTCCGCAATGCAGAGACAATTGACATGGACGCATCTGAAAAACTTCGAAAGGCAATTGCCATCGCCCGAGAACACTATCAAAAGAATAAGGAAGACTAACCCTATGGTCTATAAAAAAGAATAAAAATATGAGTAACAAAGAACCTGGATACGTTTACATACTGACCAACCCCAGCTTTCGTGAAGATTGGGTGAAGATTGGCAAGAGCTCACGTCCTGTGGATGATGCAAAAAACGCCACTTCTCCTTATATTTAGCAAAAGTTTTTGTATATTTGCAGCAAAATAATCATAGAATTATGTCGAACAATCAACAGAACATGATGCTAAATCGGCTGAAAGCAGCCTTAGCTGAGCAAGGAAAGACCAATCGCTGGTTGTCGGAACAGCTTGGAAAATCAGAGAACACTGTTTCCAGATGGTGTGCCAATAAAGTGCAGCCATCTATTACACAGTTGAATGAGATAGCAACCATTTTGGATGTAGATGTGCGCAATTTAATCACCTCGACAAAAGAATAAAGAGTTATGAAGAAAGAAGATATATTGGAGTTGTTTGAGCAATTCGAACAAGCGGCCTGCGAAGTAAACAATGTGGAATGTTGGAGTGCACGCGAACTTCAAAAACTCCTGGGATATAGTCTGTGGCAGAATTTTTCTAACGTCATCAATAAAGCCAAAGACTCCTGCATGAACGTGGGACAATCTCTGCCAGACCATTTTATTGACGTCAATAAAATGGTGGAGTTGGGAAGCGGTGCACTTCGGAATGTAGATGACATCTTGCTCACCCGTTATGCCTGCTATCTTGTTGCTCAGAACGGTGACCCTCGCAAGCCTCAGATTGCCTTTGCCCAGACTTACTTTGCTGTGCAAACACGCCGCGCCGAGTTGATAGAACAGCGTCTTTTAGAAGTAGAGCGCGTGAAGGCTCGTACTAAGTTGCAGGAAACAGAGAAAAAGCTTTCTGGTATCCTCTATGAACGTGGTGTGAACGACCAAACCTTTGCCATTATTCGTTCCAAGGGTGACCAGGCTCTCTTCCGTTTGAGCACAAATATGATGAAACGCAAAATGGGAATGCCTCAGAGTCGTCCGCTCGCAGACTTTCTACCCACTATCAGTATTAAGGCCAAAGACTTTGCAGCGGAAATGACCAGTGTCAATGTGCAAACCAAAGATCTTCAAGGCGAAGCGTCCATCACAAAAGAACACGTTGATAACAACGCAGCTGTTCGCAAGATGTTAACTGAACGTGGCATCGTTCCTGAAAACCTCCCACCAGCTGAAGATGTAAAGAAAATTGAACGGCGTTTGGTAAGCGAAGAAAAGAAGATGCTGGGAAAGAAAAAGAAATAAAATGGAGTTCAACAAATTATCAAAGAATCAGGTTATATTTTCAACCCGCGAACATGTTTGTTAGATAAAATGATGAGCTATGGCTAGGATTAATACCTTAATAGATAAAGTAAAAGACCCACAGCTAAGACAACTGCTATTGGCTGAGGTTTCTGACATTAAGAAGCAAAAGAAGTTCGGCTTGGTGTTTGAGGAACACGTGCCAGAGGCTACACCTCTCTATGAATTACCAATAGTAAGTGGCTGTCTTGTTTCAGAAAGAGATAAGCAGTTTGTGAACTATTACCTTGTTGAGAGAGTAGATGGTGACGATGTGTTTTGCGTTACCCAAGACGAGAATCACGACAAGGTGACCTTCAGAAAAGGCGATATTGTCCGCGTTGCCCTTTTTGGACAACCCATCTATCCAAGTTTGCAGCCAATGGATGAGGTGAAGAATGCACCAAACAGCAGCCTTTGGCACACATTGATAGAGGCAGAGAATTACCACGCATTGCAATTACTGGTTTATCTTTACGCTGGCAAGGTGGACTGCATTTATATCGACCCACCATATAATACGGGTGATAAGAGTTGGAAATACAACAATGACTATGTGGATAGTAGCGATTCGTACAGGCATAGCAAATGGCTGTGCATGATGAAGAAACGACTATTGCTTGCGAAGAAACTGATTAACCCAAAGGATTCTGTTCTTATTGTTACAATAGACGAAAAAGAGTATCTGAGGTTGGGATGTCTTTTGGAGGAATTATTTCCTGAAGCTAATATACAAATGATTAGTTCTGTCATAAATCCTGCTGGAGTTAGTCGTGGTGGAGAATTTGCAAGGACAGATGAATACATTTTTTTAGTCAAATTTGGCCAGATGTCACCACAACCATTACCCTTATCAAATGAATGGAGGGGAAATATAAAAGGTGGCTACAAAGATAAACTTAGATGGAATGGATTACAACGTTCAGGTACAGCGACATTGAGGGCTGATCGGTATAAGATGTTTTATCCTATTTATCTTAATTCATCTGGAAACAAGATAGTAGATATTGGTGATTATATTGCTTTAGATGTAGACAGGAACAGCATTCCTTGTCCCAAAGATTTGATACAGGTTTGGCCTATTTTTCCTGATGGCAAAGAAGGCCGTTGGCGTATAGGAAGAACTACTTTGAAAGAGTTAGATAAAAAGCATTATGTAAGAATAGGAAGAAACAGGGGCGAGCGCACTTCATTAACCTATTTGGCAAAAGGAGAGCAAAAAAAAGTCGAAAGAGGGGATTTTCCAATAATAGGTTATGCTCCCGATGGATCAATAATTGTAGATGAAAGTAATTACGAAGCCAAATTCATTCCTGGTACACAGTGGTGGATATCATCTCATGATGCCACACAATTAGGGACTAAGATGCTCAATTCAATTATCGGCAGTGGAAAATTTGATTTTCCCAAATCTGTCTATGCTGTGCATGATGTACTCCGCTTTTTCGTTGCCAACAAGCCCAACGCCCTAATTGTAGATTTTTTTGCCGGTAGTGGAACGACACTACATGCCATAAATCTTCTGAACGCTGAAGATGGCGGCAATCGTCGTTGCATTATGGTAACGAATAACGAGGTGTCTGCCGAAGAGGAAACAAAACTAAAGAGAAAGCATTTGCGCCCAGGAATGGAGGAATGGGACAAATGGGGCATTGCCAGATTCGTGAACTGGCCTCGTACTAAATGCAGTATTTTAGGAATTGATGTTAACGGGAATCCTTTGACAGGTTCTTATCAGACATATTTGAAGCAGGAAAAGGAGAAAGACAGAACTATTAGGCAGATAACGCTGATAGATGACCCCTCATCACTGAAAACGCAACAAAAGAAAGAACTTGTTGCACTGACCTGTCAGGGCAAACTGCCACAAAGCCTTGTGAAGGCTGATTCCAAGTATATTGTTTCTGAGGATCATCCCTGCTCCATTCTCTTCGATGCCAATTATGCTGAGGAATGGTTAGAAGCATTAGATGGGATGGAGCATATTACAGAACTATACATTGTCACAAGAAATAATGGTGTGTTCAAGCAGATTAAAACTGATGTAGAAGAAATATTAGGCAAAATCATTGTGGAAGAACCTGTACAGCGTCCCATGTCAGAGGGTTTTGAGGCTAACGTAAAATACTTCAAGCTGGGTTTCCTTGATAAGCATGCAGTGGCTCTTCATCGCCAGTTCCGTGAGTTGTTGCCTATTCTATGGATGAAAGCGGGATGTATAGGCGAATGCCCTGTTCTACATGGTAATGACATCCCTGATGCCTTGGTGTTTACAGACAACAAGATGGCCATTCTGACCAATGAGGATGAGTATGCGGACTTCCGTTCACAGTTAAAAGGGAGGAAGGATATCGAGAACATCTTCATTATTGCCAAATCAGCAAATGCCTTCCTTGAAATGGCCCAGCCATTCACATGGGCTAAAACTTACCATCTATATAAGGATTATTTAGACAATTTCAGTATCAACTACGAAAGATAGACACTTATGAAAGTTACATTGATAGATTTCCAAGAAGAAAAGTTAGACGAACTACGTGAGTATTGCAATGATGCACAGGCAGAATATGGCAAACGGGGCAAGCAGCAGATTATATCCCTGACAGCACCAACAGGAGCAGGCAAAACCATCCTGATGTCAGCTTTGATTGAGTCTGTCATGTGTGGAAATGAGAAGTACGTAGCCCAACCTGATTCGGTTTTCATCTGGCTTTCTGATATGCCTGACTTGAATGAGCAGTCAAAACAGAAGATTATGGACGAGACTGAGAACAGTATTGGCTATGGGAACTTCGTAACGATAAAAGATGAAGAGTTTGACCAAGAAATACTCAATGATGGTGTCGTGTATTTCCTGAATACCCAAAAATTGGGAATTAACAGTAATCTTACCAAAAAAGGAGGTGGCGACAAACGGCAGTTTACCATTTGGCAGACCCTGCAAAACACCATCAGAGAGAAAGGTAATCGACTCTATCTGATTATTGACGAGGCACATCGCGGCTCGTCAAAGCAAACGGATATAGAGAAAGCCAACACTATCATGCAGAAATTCATCAAAGGCAGTGAGGATGACGGACTTGACAGATTGCCAATGGTGATTGGCATGAGTGCAACCATTGAAAGATTCAACAAATTGGTTGCAGGAATCACCAGTGCAACCACCAGGAGTTGTGAAATAGAGGCAAAGGATGTTATAGAATCTGGACTCCTAAAAGACAACATAGAGATAGAATATCCTGCACCAGGACAATCTGAGAGAGTAATGACAATGCTCCAGCTTGCCACAAGGGAATGGATACATAAGTGTGAACACTGGCAAAAGCACCATGAAAGGAATGGTGGAGAAGAAGTGAATCCTATATTCACTATTCAAGTAGAGAACAAGGGTAATGATTCCTATTCTGTGAGTGACCTTGATGAATGTTTGAGAGTGATAGAATCAGAATTAGGCAGAAAATTAGAACGTGGCGAAGTAGTTCACTCCTTTGGCAATCCTCAAACAGAGATTAAAATTAACAACCTCATCGTCCCCTATTTGGAGGCCTCACGTATACAAGATAGCGATGAAGTTAAAATCGTATTCTTCAAGGAGAGTCTTTCTACGGGTTGGGATTGTCCTCGTGCAGAGACAATGATGTCGTTCAGAGTAGCAACGGACTACACCTATATAGCACAATTGGTAGGAAGGATTGTCAGGACACCATTGCATAGGAGGATAGAAGATGATGTAACCTTGAATGACGTTCACCTGTTTCTTCCACGCTTCGATGAAGAAACAGTAAAAAAGGTTGTCGCCTCTCTTCGCTCTGAAGGAGTTGCTTCTGGAGTTTCTACCAGTAGAGGCGGCGATAAGGAATACCAGACACTGTATGTTGCAGAGGATAAGCGCGATGTGCTGGAGTGGATTAACAGTATGGGCCTCCTTACTTATGTAATGAGTAGCAGTAAAATAAGTTCCTATTTGAATTCTGTATATAAACTGGCAAATCTGATAAAGAATGAGACACCAGACAAGACTGTCAAGCGGAATCTGACAAAGGAAATCGTCAATATAATGTGCAGTTATGTAGAGAAATTACAGGCATCAGGAGCGTATGAAGAAAAGATAAAATCTTTCGATGAATATATTGTTAATGGCGGAAGTCTAGCTTATCTGAGATCCGAAGAAATGGAAGGAAGAGGGTCTCGGATTTGGCGTACATTAGATTATGACATTGAGAGAGAGTATAAATTGGCAGACCACAAACTAGCCCAAGGAGAAATAGCAACGGACTATTTGGCAGTGGCCTCAGAACATTATGACATCATGGAATGTGAAAAGCAAGTTGTTCTTTTTGTCAATAATTGTTTGGACGAGTTAGAGTCATATGCGAAAGAACGATTTAAAGAACTGAAAAAGAACTATCGCAAAGTTCTTACAACTAGGAATGAAGTAGTTACTACTAAGTATGAGCGAATTGTTAAGCAGAATCCTAATCCCGAAAGTACGTGGAAGCTTCATGAACCATTTATTCTCCCTAAAGGAGAGGTCGCATACAAGCACCATTTGTTTGTTGACGCTAATGGTGAGGCAACCTTTAACTTTACGAGTGGTTGGGAGAGCAAACTGCTAGAAGCAGAATTTGCTCGTGAAGATTTTGTATGCTGGATTAGAAATGTTGAGGGCAGGCAGGCACCTCTGACATTAATCCGTAAAGAAGGCAAACAGGAAAAGAAGTTCATTCCAGACTTTATTGTTATAAGGAAAGAAAACGGCAGTTACACTTTCAATATCTTAGAGCCACATAGAGCTAATGAGGCAGACAATTACTCGAAGGCTGAAGCGATGGTTAACTATGCCAAGAAGGAAAGTCAGGTGGACGACATTGAACTGATCAGGATAGAAAGAGATGACAAGATTGTACGTCTGGATTTCAACGACGAAGATGTCATAGAGGAAATGGCACATGTTAATGACAATGCCCAATTGACAGCGTTATTTAAGAAAATGAATGAATAGAGGAAACTTTAAAACAAAAATAGAATGCCGTACGAAGACTTAAATCCACCTTTCATTTGCAAGGATAGTTCTAGCTATTTTGACACTCTTAAAATGCGTCTTGAATCTTATCTTTCCTATTTGCGTTTCAATAGTTTTCAAGAAAAACTATCTGAAAATGATTTCAATATTTATAATAGGATTATAGAGGACATATTGCAAGTTTTAGAATTCTATTTGTCCGGAAAATCAGGAGAAGCATATAAAAGATTTGAGCATTTAATGTCTCTCATTTCTGATGACTGGAATAGAATGTGTTATACTATTAACAATGAAAACTCTTTTATTAGAATAAGGTCGATAACAGCGAACTTAAACAAACGGTCTGATATGTTCCATGTTCCTTTCAACAAAAGAGAACTAATATTAAAGCAAAGATATTCAATAGAAGGATTTCCATGTTTATATTTGGCTGGATGTGCTTACACAGCTTGGCTAGAACTGAATAGACCTGAATTTAATACGATTTGGGCTTCTTCTTTTCGCCCTTCAAAGGATTTAAACATATTGGATTTGGCAATAACATTAGATTCTATTGAACAGAATAGTTTAAATATAAAAGACTTATTGAAGTTGTATTTCCTAGTGATAGCAACGTCCTTTCGAGTAAAATACCCATCTGCATATTTCCATGAAGAGTATATTATTTCAGGACTTTTGTTACAGTGGATAACTTTGCGATCTCCATTTGTTGGACTACGATATCTAAGCACGAAATTAGAATACTATGATTCAAAGAAATTATGGTGTGCTTCAAATATTGTGATACCTCCACGTGACTACGATTTTAAAGAGAAATATAACAAATTCCTAAAGGAATCATTTGTTTTGTCGCTACCGCAGCATTGGTATGTATTGATGTCGTACTCTAATGCAGGTAGTGTTGCATGTTTGGAATGTGCAGGTGATTACTTTAAGGAAAAAACGATTTTTCCTAATAAAGGTATGGACACCGTTAACAACTTAGATAAAGCCATTTTTGAAAACTATAATGCAACTAGTTTTTACAATATCGATGGATATCTGAGGAGCATGTTTAAGATGGACTTTATAGAAGAATAAAAAAAAAGAAATATAAATGATGTCGTACTATTTTTGTTATGGACTTATACAATAAAGAAGAATATTCGTTTGATGATATTGAAAAACTTATCTCAAATGAGGTGGAGGAAAACATACACCTTGATTATAAGGCGGCTGGTGCTTTAGACAAAAAGGATGATAAAAAACGCAATGAAATAACAAAAGATATTTCTGCGTTTGCTAATTCTGATGGTGGAATTATAGTTTATGGAGTTTCTGAAGAAGATCATAGACCCAAAGGAATTAGTCCTGTTGACGGTAGAATATACACGAAAGAATGGTTGGAGAATGTAATACAACTGATTCAACCAAGAATAGATGACCTGAAAATATGTCCAGTCAGAATAAATGATTTGGAACAATCTATATATGTAGTGAAAATTCCAAGAAGTGGAAATGCGCCACATATGGCAAGGGATAAACGCTACTATAAGCGATTTAACTTCAAGTCTGAACCAATGGAAGATTATGAAGTTAAAGATTTGTATAATAGAACCTCAATTCCGAAATTAGAAATAACAGGCTGTCTTTTTAGCCCTAGGGAAACTGATAATGAAGTTGAATATGAATTAGTTGCAGAAATTGTTAATAGTGGTAATCACGTATGTGAATCTTACAAATTAAATTTTTATATTAATACAGCAACGTATTGTAATAAGATATCATATAAGCCATTAGAAGTTAAAAATTCATTTACTATCATTGACAAAAATAGATTGAAACTAAGTTCTCCTTCACAAGAACCTATTTATCCAAATGAGCAATTGAATATGGGGCATTTTGAAATAACAGTAAAGAAAGAGAACAATGCTCTATTTTTGAAAGGACTTGTAATAGATATGATACTCTTTTATCCCGGCGGTAATTATGATTTAGCTTATATTCCTTCCACAAAAGAGTTCATTGAAGGACGAGATAATATTAATAAGGTATTGGATAACATATAATAATATGGGCAAAACTGTAACAATATATAAGATAGACGGAGATCTGAAATGAACTCTGCAAGTGTTCATCAGCTATAAGACATCTTCTTTAGAAAGGTTGAGCAATCAGCTTTATCCTCCTGAACCAATCTAAAAAATACAATTTATCGAACTTCGAAATAGGGATGTTTAATGAATAGAAATGGAAAAATCCCTTCTATTTGAAAATAAATATCCCTACAGGAGCGCTGTCTTGTGATTTGAAAAATTCTCAAACTAGAAATTTGTTGAAAAATAGGTATTAACTACACTAAGCGAGTAAACAAACTGATATACTGAATGTTAGACCATGTAGTTAAACTACATTTAACTACATGGTAACTACATAGAAACTACATGGTTACTCGAGGAGATCTGCAGAATAAGGGATTTTTGCCTGAATTAGTGTTCTTATCAATTGGTTTTCAAGGAGTTCCGAATTAGTTCCGATATTGGGAACTGGCAGTTCCGATAGGAGAAACTGTCAGTTCCAATAGGCGGAACTGTCAGTTCCCAAGTTCGGAACTGATGGGAACTGACGTTAGCGAAAAATCAAATCAACATGTCATGGATACCAAAATGAAGTTAGCGTGTAGTTAGTATGTAGTTAAGTGTAGTTTAACTACATGAGTTATCTTATTGATTATAAGACATTTCAAGTTAGTAGTGTAGTTTAAACCTATTTTTTAAGAAAATTCTCGTGAAAGTTTGCAAATGACAAAAGATTTTTGTACCTTCGCAGCCGACTATGATAAAACAAAACAAAGAATAATATGGATACAAGAGTTACAATCATCAAACAATACCGCAACCGCGAGACACTGCGGCTGATGGAAACGGAAAACCTGGTGGAAACCATTCGTTCCTGCCAATACCAGGGAGGGGTGGACGCCATGCGCCACTACTACCCCATCATGAAAGACCATCGAAGTGAAGACGGCACGCTGACCCAGTTTACCACACAAACCAAACAGCTGCCACGCATCTGCATTGCCCTGCAGATGGAGACCGCTAACCAAAGCCGGTTGGTGAAAGGCTACTCAGGACTGGTGCTGCTCGAAGTGAACAACCTGCCGGGCATAGAAGAAGCCGAGGCTGTGCGCCGCGGGGCTGCAGAGATGCCGCAGACGCTGATGGCCTTCGTGGGTGCCGAGGGGCAGTCGGTGAAGATTGTCTGCCGGGGAGAGCTGTTTCCCAACGAGGGAGGCGGACTTCCGCGGGATGAAAAGAGCACGCGCGACTTCCACCAGAACCTGTATGAGCGCGCCCGACTGATTTACAACGGACAGCTGGGCGTGACCGTCGAGAAACTGAATCCGATGCCCGAACGCATCTGCTATATGGCCGCCGACCCGCAAGTGGTGTATAACCCACTGGCCACACCCATCTATGCCCGTGCCGAACCCGTGACGAGCACCAACCTCCATGCCCTGAGCGACCCCTTCGATTACGAGATGAAAACGGAGAGCATCGTGTCGGTGAGGACAGCCTACGAGTTTAATCTTTCGAAGGCGATGGACGATGCCGAGGGCATTGCCGACAAGGACGAGCAGCGCCATGTGGTGCTGACGCGGCTGGCCGAATACTGCCAGCAGACGGGCATCCCGATGGCATTGGCACGCCAGATGGCCAAGTCGCGCTCGTGGCTCAACAGCGACCCGCAGCTGGTGGACAAAGTGTTCGAGAATGCCTACCGACAGGAGCAGAGCAAGCGCTACAAGGCGCGCAAACACCTGCCGCTGACGGGCCAGATACCTGCCGAAACGCTGCTGACGATGAAAGTCAACCTCTTTCTGAATGCCAACTACGACCTGCGCAAGAACGTGATGCGCGGCGTGGCCGAATACCGCGAGCGCAGGGGACTGGGATTCAGCTACCAGGACCTTACCGAGGAGGCCCGCAACAGCATCACCATGCGTGCCCACGAGCATGGCATAAAATGCTGGGACAAGGACATCCGCCGCTACGTGAACTCGAACGACATACGGCTCTACGACCCCATCAACGAATATCTGGAGCGGTTGACCTTCTGGGACGGCGAAGACCGTGTGACGCCATTGGCACAGCGCATACCCACCGAATGGGCCGAGTGGCCACACCTGTTCCACATCTGGATGCGCTCGATGGTGGCCATGTGGCTGGGCAAGGGACAACTGACGGGCAACGCCCTCGTGCCCCTGCTGATAGGCCGCCAAGGCTGCGGAAAGACCAGTTTCTGCCGATTGCTGCTGCCCCCTGAACTGATGAACTACTACAACGACCGCATCAACTTCAAGAACGAGTCGGACCTGAACCTCGGCCTCACCTCGTTCGCGCTCATCAATCTTGACGAGTTCGACAAGATTACCCAGCGGCAGCAGATTGTGCTGAAGTATCTCGTCTCGACAACCGACCTGAACTACCGTCCACCCTACGGCAAGGCCTACCAAAGCCACCGCCGTTACGCATCGTTCATCGGCACCACCAACGAGCAGATGCCCCTCACCGACCCCACCGGCGCACGCCGCTTCATCTGCGTGAACATCGACGGCGACATCGATTTCCAGACACCCGTCTATCACGACATGCTCTATGCCCAGTTGCGCCATGAAATCGACAAGGGCGAGCGTTACTGGCTGACCAAGGAAGAGGAGCAGCAACTGATGCAGCACAACCTGCAATACCAGCAGCTGAACGGACTGGGCGAGATGCTGCTGTCGGTCATTCAGAGGCCGCGAAAGGATGAAGACGGTCAGTGGATGTCGTTGAAAGAGATATCCGCCCTGCTGAAGAGCCACTTCAAAGGCTATCGCGAGGAAGAATCCTCTTTCCGGAAAATCGGCCGTTTCCTGAATCGTCCCGAATATCGTTTCGAAAGTCGCCGCACCAGCAGCGGCATGACGTACTGGGTGAAGCTGAAAGAATGAAAATAATAGATAAAGGTATGCAATAAATGACACGGTATTGAGTTATATAATAAAAAAGGGCTAACAATACCATGTCACTGAATCTGATGTACATTACCAACAATCCTGAAGTGGCAAAGATTGCCGACAGGAATGGTGTGGACAGAATATTTATAGACCTTGAAACGAGGGGAAAGGCAGAGCGTCAGGGACATATAGACTCTGTGAAGTCGCATCATAACCTGACGGACATCGACATCGTGAAAGGACAAATCGAGCGGGCCAGTTTGCTGGTTCGCTGTAATCCTTTGTACGAAGGAAGCCGAAAAGAAATAGACGAAATTATCAGCAGAGGTGCCGACATCGTCATGCTGCCAATGTGGAAGACGACCGATGATGCACGGCGTTTTATTGACTATATCGGAGGACGTGTCCGAACCATGCTGCTGCTAGAAACAATAGGCGCTGAGAAATCGCTCGACGAAGTGTTGAACCTTGACGGTATAGATGAAATACACATTGGTTTGAACGACCTGCATCTTGACTACGGGCTATCATTCCTGTTTGAACTGTTGGCCAACGGAAAAGTAGATGAGATTACGGCAAAATTGCGAAACAGGGGAGTCTTCTTCGGATTTGGCGGCATTGCCACACTCGACGGCGGACTCATATCTGGTCGTAACATCATTGCCGAGCATTATCGGCTTGGCTCGCAGATGGCCATCCTCTCACGGGCATTTTGCGATACATCGAAGATTAAGGACCCCGGCGAGATAGAACGAATATTCTCAGACGGTGTCAAAGGTATCAGACAGTTTGAAAAAGAGCTGTGCTGTTTGCCAGCCTCCTATTTCGAAGAAAATCACTTAACGGTGTGCCGAAAGGTAAACGAGATAGTTGACAGAAAAAGAAATAAAGAATAAACAAGGAAACAAATCAGTGGAACTGAGCTATAACATATTAAACGATATAAGCCGTAGTCATGGCGATGCGTTCTATCTGCTCGACACCGAGCAGTTCGAACTGAATTTCCATGAGCTGCTGAAGGCATTCAGGAAATTCTATCCAGAGACATATATCGCCTATTCCTACAAGACGAACTACACCCCGCGGCTATGCCGGATGGTTGACGACATGGGGGGATATGCCGAAGTGGTGAGCGATATGGAACTGGAGATAGCCCGGCGGATTGGCGTGCCCTACAGCAAAGTGCATTTCAACGGTCCGGTGAAAAACTTCGAGGCCGTCAGAGAAGTGATTCTCGGCGGAGGCATCGTTAACCTGGACGACTATGTGGAAGTGCCCGCCATCACAGAACTGGCTGCACAGCATCCCGACATGACTATCAATGTTGGACTGAGGTGCAATTTCCAAATCAACGACGGCACCCTGTCGCGTTTCGGATTCGATGTGGAGAAAAAGGAATTCAGCGAACTGGTGGCACATCTGAACAGCATCGGCAACATCCGCATTGCCGGACTCCACTGCCACTTCGCATCCCGACGGGGCGAGACCTGGAAGCCACGCGCCGAAGGTATATGCCGACTGGCCGATGAACTCTGCCCTGAACTGCCCGGACATGTTGACCTTGGCGGCGGACTCTTTGGCAAGATGAAGAACTCGCTGAAAGCACAGTTCGGCATGCACATACCCACCTACAAGGAATATGCCCAGGAAGCCGCGGCCACCATAGCCAAGCATTTCAGCGGGTGCGAGCATCAGCCCCAGCTGTTCATTGAGCCGGGAAGTGCGCTCGTAGGCGATGCCATGCGATTCGCAGCCCGCGTGAAAAGCATCAAGGACATACGGGGCAAGAAGATAGCCACGCTGATGGGAAGCATCTACAACATCAACCCGACACTCAACAAGAAGAATCCGCCCCTCACCGTGATGCACGACGAGACGCTGCCCACCAGCGAATACGCCGACCTTGATTTCGCGGGGTTCACCTGCATTGAGTCGGACTATCTGTATCGTGGCTACAACGGTCCGCTAAGTCTGGGCGACTTCGTGGTATTCGAGAATGTGGGGTCCTATTCGGTGGTGCTGAAGCCACCATTCATTCTGCCCAATTTCCCCATCCTGGAGCTGAGAGAAGGCAGGATTGACGTGATAAAGCGACAGGAAACGTTCGACGACCTGTTCCATACATATACTTTTTAAAGGAAACTGCCATGAAGATATGGGTGATGATTAACAATTTCATTAAGCGCGTGTTCGACTTCGTGTCGGCACTGGCAGCGCTTATCGTGTTGTCGCCTGTTCTTCTGGTCTGTGCCATCTGGATAAAGACCGATTCAAAAGGACCGGTTATCTTCCGTCAAGACCGCCGCACACGCCACGGGCGTATCTTCCAGATGCTGAAATTCCGCTCGATGGTAAACGACGCGGAGAAACAGGGTGCAGGACTGTTCAACTTCGAGAACGACCCCCGGGTGACACGCTCGGGCCGGTTTCTGCGGAAGACAAGCCTTGACGAGCTGCCACAACTGTGGAACGTGCTGAAAGGCGACATGTCAATAGTAGGGCCTCGCCCCTGTGTTTCATACGAACTGGGAGATTTCGACACGCTTAATGCCCGTTTCAAGAAACGCTTCGAAGCCGTGGCTGGCATTACGGGTTACGCCCAAGTTCAAGGCCGCAACGACCTCCCCTGGGACGAAAAGGCCGATTTCGACGGCAAATACATCGACCTGTTCCGTAAATGGGGATGCCTGATTGATATCTATATCATCGGCAAGACAGTTATAGATGTCTTTCGCCAGAAAAACATCTACGAGAACAAGCAAGACGACAGTCTGACCGACTCGGAAGCAGCAAGGATGGCTGAAGAGGAAATCATCAGGCTGGCTCATGAATAAAAAAGAATAAACATAAGAAAAATACAACAATAATTGTGGACAACAATAAAAGACTGATATGGCTGGGCGGGGAACTGATTCCCGTGACGGAGGCGAAAATCAACGTGCTCTCCCCCACTTCGCAATTCGGTGCCAACGTTTTCGAGGGTATCCGCTGTTACTGGAGCGAAGAGGAACAGCAACTGTATGCTTTCCGACTGGACGACCATTACAAGCGGCTCCACCACTCCATCAAGATATTCAGGCTGAAAAGTCCTTACACCACCGAGGACTTCAAGCGCGGACTCATAGATGTGGTGAAAGCCAACAACTACCGCGAGGACATACAGGTGAGGCAGACCGTTTTCGTTGACGGACTTGGCGGCACCTGGAGTTCATGCGAACCCATCAACATGTTTATAGCCCCCATTCCCAAAGGACGCACACTCATCGAAGGAAAGAAGGGACTGCGCTGCCAGGTTAGTTCTTGGGAACGTATCAGCGACAGGAACCTGTCACCACGTGCAAAGGTCGGCGCCAATTATATCAACAGCCGAATGGCTCACCTTGAAGCACAGCAGAACGGCTACGACACGGCAATATTCCTGAACAATCAGGGCAAGGTGGCCGAAGGTCCGGGCTCATGTTTCTTCATGGTACGCGACAACACGCTCTACACCCCGCCCTGCACCGCATCGGTACTGGAGAGCATCACCCGCGACACCATCATCCGCATTGCCCGCGAATTACTTGGGATTGAAACCATCGAGCGCGACATCGACCGCACCGAACTATATATCTGTGATGAAGCCTTCCTCTGCGGTTCAGCCATGGAAATCACGCAGGTCATCGATATCGACGGCTATCCCGTAGGACAGGGCAAATGCGGACCGCTCACGAAAAAGCTGTTCGAAACCTACTACGAGGTCCTCACAGGCAAACATGCCGAGTATAAACATTGGCTCACTCCTATTTACTAAAATAAAGAATGACACAACAAGCCGAAGCAACCCAAACGCCAAAGGTTTCCATCATCGTTCCTGTCTATAATGCAGGTCGTTTTTTGGAACAAACCTTGCAGTCAGTATTCCAGCAGGACTTTACCGACTGGGAGTTGCTGCTTGTTAATGATTGCTCTACCGACAATTCCATAGAAATCATACGTAGGCATGAAGATGACAAACGCATCCGGCTTATCAATCTCGACAAAAACGGGGGCGCTGCCGTAGCCCGTAACAAAGGCATTGCATTGGCAAAAGGCAGATACATTGCTTTCCTCGACAGCGATGACATCTGGAAATCCGACAAGCTAAGCAAGCAAGTGGATTTCATGGAAAAAGAAGGCTGTGCGTTCTGTTTCACGCAAATCAGAATGACCGACGAAGAGGGGCAGCCTGTCAGCAAGGTGCGTGCCATTCCTGAAAGAGTGGATTACCAATACCTGCTTCGCAAGACCGTGATAGCCACATCGTCGGTAATGCTCGACAAACAAGCTTTCGGAGATTTCTCTATGCCGTTGCGCCGCTCGGGGCAAGACTACGCCACTTGGCTGATGTTGCTTAAGAGAGTGCCGTGCGCCTACTGTCTTCAGGAACCTCTCGTTGACTACCGGGTGGTAAACAACTCACTATCCTCAAACAAATTGGCAAGTCTCAAACAAGTATACGACATACAAACAACTAACGAACGCATACCCAGCTGGCGTGCAGCCTACAACACGTGCTGCTTCGCCATCTATGCATTCAAAAAACATTTCTGCTAATCGTAAAAACAAAGAAAATGGCCATATTCTATAAACTCACCCATTGGTATTTTTCGAAGGATGCACTCCCTTACTGGTGTGTATTCATCTTCGACTGTTTGGTGGTGATTGGATCTGGGCTTCTCTGCTACATATTAGATCACGGTGCCGTTAACACGTCGAAGGTATTCCTGCCCCTGATGGGAACATTGATATTCTATCTGATACCGTATATCATTGGGTTCCGTGTTTTCCACACTTACTCGGGAGTAATGCGATACACCTCGTTTGCCGACATCCACCGCGTGGCTCTTGCCAATCTGATTGGAGTGGGAACCATTGCGATTCTCAGATACTTTTTCAATTTCGACAACTGGCTCATTCCAATCCGTATGCGCGAATTGGGAATGACCTTTGTGTTGGCCACAGGTATCATGTGGTCGGTGCGTATGGTTGTGAAGTACATGTACGAATACTACAAGACCGACCAGGATGCCAGAGGCGTTTTCATCTATGGCGTGAAGACCGGCGGTCTGAGTATTGCCCGTGCCCTCTCGTCGCCTACCAATAATACTTTCAAGCTGAAAGGATTTATCAGCGATGCCGAAGACATAGTGGGAAAACGACTGATGGGCGTGAAAGTGTACGAGAATAACGACAAGATTATCAAACTGATGGAGCAGGAGAACGCCAACACGCTTTTCGTATCGCCTCTAAAACGGGAAAAGTTTGTGAAAAACCCTGAGATGGTGGACCGGCTGATTGAAAATGGCATTGCCATCTACACAATGGATACGGCTACGAAATGGGACGGCAAGAGCGACATCTCCACAGCCCAGCTGAAAGAGATTGACATCGAAGACCTGCTGCCGCGCGACGAGATACAGATTGACCTGACTGCCATCGAGGAACTGCTGAAAGACAAGAGCATCCTGATAACAGGCTCTGCCGGCAGTATCGGCAGCGAAATAGTCAGGCAGATTGCCGAGTTTAACCCCCGGCAGATGGTGCTCATCGACCAAGCTGAGACGCCACAGCACGACTGCCGCCTGATGATGGCCAGCCAGTATCCTGACATCAAGGCCGAAACCATCGTGACCTCCATCTGCAACAAGCGCCACATGGAAACCATTTTCCGGAAATACCATCCCGACTACGTGTTCCATGCCGCTGCCTACAAGCATGTGCCGATGATGGAAGACAATCCCTGCGAGAGCATACAGAACAATG